>ERZ791573.45-NODE-45-length-91634-cov-14.581858_pt1 | contig 91634 bp, 80 predicted proteins | sample MGYA00509971_ERZ791573 | MGnify/ENA primary metagenome ERZ791573 (study PRJEB30046, sample SAMN00791921) | human gut metagenome | study: EMG produced TPA metagenomics assembly of the A metagenome-wide association study of gut microbiota in type 2...
GCTTGGTGGGTAGTTTGACTGGGGTGGTCGCCTCCAAAAGCGTAACGGAGGCTTCCAAAGGTGCCCTCGGGTCGATTGGTAACCGACCTCAAAGAGTGCAATGGCATAAGGGCGCTTGACTGGGAGGCAGACATGCCGAGCAGGCAGGAAACTGGGGCATAGTGATCCGGCGGATGTGTATGGAAACTCCGTCGCTCAAAGGATAAAAGGTACTCCGGGGATAACAGGCTGATCCCCCCCAAGAGCTCATATCGACGGGGTGGTTTGGCACCTCGATGTCGGCTCGTCACATCCTGGGGCTGGAGAAGGTCCCAAGGGTTGGGCTGTTCGCCCATTAAAGTGGCACGCGAGCTGGGTTCAGAACGTCGTGAGACAGTTCGGTCTCTATCTATCGTGGGCGCAGGAGTTTTGAGTGGTGCTGTCACTAGTACGAGAGGACCGTGACGGACAGACCTCCGGTGTACCGGTTGTGCCGCCAGGCGCACCGCCGGGTATCCGCGTCTGGATCGGATAAGCGCTGAAAGCATCTAAGTGCGAAGCTTTCCACGAGATTAGAACTCCATTGAGGGTCGTCGCAGACGACGACGTTGATAGGGCGCAGGTGTAAAGACGGCGACGTCAAAGCCGAGCGCTACTAATTGCCCGAGAGCTTTCGCTTTCAGGCACACACTTTCAGTTGTATTGCAACTGTCAATTCTACAGGACAAGAAGTCTGTAACATTACGCATGTCCCCCATATCAGGTGGCGACAGCGGCGGGGTTCCACCTCTTCCCATTCCGAACAGAGAAGTTAAGCCCGCTTGCGCCGATGGTACTGCAATGCAATGTGGGAGAGTAGGTAACCGCCTTTTTTCACTTTAAGACTTGAATCCTCCGGAAGAGCAATCCTCCGGAGGATTTTTTTGCGTGTCTGTACGCATCAGGGTCTTCCTTGGTCCTCATGCAGCTTTATGTCTGTCTTCATCAGGCGATAATTGAATTGTCCGGACAATTACCCGATGGTTTTTGCATGCAGAAACAGACGGAAGTGACTGAATTATAGACACTTCCGAATATGTGACCAGATGGCTGACGGTTTTTTGTTGAATTTTAGTTTTTAGCCTTAATGACCGATTGTTTGATAATATTAGGCATATTAGTCATAAATTATATAAAATGTCCAAATGATTGTTTTGTGATAGAGAAAGCGGATTACAATTCCCGACCATGGAGATGTAATCCGCTTTTATTACTATGCTTTATAATGCGTAATGCCGTTATGTTTCGCCTTATCCCGTCAGGTCAGCGTTATACCAAGTTTTTCAATCTTGTTGTAGATGGTCTTTCTGTCAATGCCGAGCAGACGGGCTGCTTTAGCCTTGTTGCCGTTGGTCTGTTTCAGTGCAGCTATTATCCTTGACCGTTCGTCATCTTCGTCATGAAGGGATGTGATGGAGGAAGATTGCTGGATAGGACCAATGGCGAGAGAGAGTTCGGTGGCGGTGATTAGATTGCCACGAGTAAGGAGGACGGCGCGCTTGACCACATTGTTAAGTTCACGCAGGTTGCCGGGCCATGAGTGGCTGACGAGCATCTCGGCAGCAGCAGAGTCGAAACCCTCTACAGAACGGTTGAGTTCTTCGTTGGCATGTCTTACGAACAAGTCGGCGAAGAGGAACAGGTCGGTGCCTCGCTCCGAAAGTTTTGGCATGTAGATAGTGAATTCGTTGATACGGTGGAAAAGATCCTCACGGAACCGTCCTTCTTCTACCGCCTCCTGCAGGTTTTCGTTGGTAGCGCAGACAAGGCGGATATCGATAGGAATCTCTGCCGTGCTGCCAACAGGACGGATGCGGCGTTCCTGAAGGGCACGCAGCAACTGCACCTGCACGTCGTAGCTCAGATTCCCCACTTCGTCAAGGAACAGCGTACCGCCGTTTGCCACTTCGAATGCACCGCGTTTGTCACTGTCAGCACCGGTGAATGCACCCTTCTTATGACCGAAGAATTCAGAAACCGCCACATCGCGTGGTATTGCTCCGCAGTCGAGGGCGAAGAATGGTTTGTCGCTCCGCTGGCTCAGTTCGTGGATGCGGCGTGCCACATATTCCTTTCCGGTGCCCGATGCACCGAGGATGAGCACCGACATCGGTGTTGGTGCTACAAGTTCCACATAACTGTATAACTGTCGTGATGCTTCGCTTTTTCCTTCAATATAGCGTGGCGTTTTAGTATCAGTAGAGTTGTCTTTTGAGAATGACTGATTTGCAGTGCCTGTCTGGCGTGTTGATGACTCCAAATCAGCCGCTTTGGCATTAGCTGTTCTACTTTCCCTGTTAATGAAGTTCTGCCACTGACTTCAGCCCCCTCTCGGTCTCCCCCGAAGGGGAGATGCATGTTACTCCGCGTTATCTAAACAAGGATGCATGTTACTCCGCGTTGTCTAAACAGGGATGCAGGTTACTCCCCGTTGTCTAAACAGGGATGCAGGTTACTCCGCGTTGTCTAAACAAGGATGCAGGTTACTCCGCGTTGTCAAAACAGGGATGCAGGTTACTCCGCTTTGACTAAACAAGGATGCAGGTTACTCCGCGTTGTCTAAACAAGGATGCAGGTTACTCCGCTTGTCTAAACAAGGATGCTGGTTGCTCCTGCTTCTGTCAAAGACAGGGGTGCAGGTTATTCCCTGCTTCTGTCAAAGAGAGTCGGTTCAGATTACCTTGTATGGAGAGGAGCTTCTTAATTGGTACAAAGTTAGACGTTTTTTTGTAAAGCTGGAAGCTATAGACCGTATTTTCATATATGCAGAACATATCTTTCATGCAGCACCTATCCATTATGTAGATGACAGAAGATGCATGTCCTCAGACCTGTGGTTTGGGATAAAAACAAAGGCCTGCACCTCTTGCTTTTGCCAAGCAGATGCAGGCCGAACAGTTATCCTGTCAGAAATAGTTATGAATAAGTGGTAACCCCTTTCTCCCAAATCATTCTTTTGGGTTTATGTTTCCCCATTCACTATGCCACCTGAGGGGCTGCCGGTGTTGTGGTGTCGTTCGCTGTAGAGTCGGTATCTGTAGAATCAACGTCTGTAGAGTCAGAGTATATTACCAGTGCTGTGTCGTCAGCTCCCGGAGCCACTTCCGCTGCCGAGTCTTTCTGCTCCTCTGCCGGAGCTTCAACTGGAGTGTCTGTTGTATCTGTTGTGTCTACTACGGTTGAGTCAGCCACTGCAGAATTGTTGCTTACTGTCATTGCGTTGTTAGCGAAAACGTTGCTTACTGATACCATTACGATAGCTGCGATAGCTGCAAAAAATAACTTCTTCATATCCTTCAAATTTTTAAACTGTTTATAATGTTCTTGTTCTCTGGTTGAACTTCGCTTCGGCTTTTTCTTTGTCCTTCCTCAGAATTGACTTCTCCGTTGTTCGGGATTTCTTCTCCGTCTTTTGAATCATCTTCTCCGTCGTTCGGTTTTCTTCGTCCGTCGTTCAGATTGACTTCTCTGTTGTCGGAATTTCTTGTCCGTCCTTCGAATTATCTTCTCCGTCGTCAGGATTTCTTGTCCGTTGCGTCGTTCGCTAATTATATTGCAATGGCCGTGCCAAAAACAGACGTAAAATCGTAAGGTTCTGATAATCAGAGAGTATTACAGAAAACGATATTTTTCAACATTGTGTGGAAGTGTGGAAAAGTGTGGAACAGGTGTAGACCTATTCCACACCATAGTGTGTAATGTGGTGTCTAAGGCCACACAAAGTTCACTCTCCTTTATAAACAAGTTCAACTCTTCAAATAGAAAAATCCAAGCAAGCCCTAATGACCGATTTGGGTTAAAATAACTGGCTTTTTCGTTACATTTTGCGCTTTTTGTAACCAACAGGCAGGTCGGAGAAGCGGTAAAGCTACCGCAGAATGCTTAAATTTGCCAGAGCATATTCTTTAGATAGAAGAAATATTCTTTAGATAGGAGACAGACACTTCCTTTTATATATAAGATAGACATATCCTTTGAAGATAGGAGACAGACATATCCTTTTATATATAAGACAGCATATATATAGGAGATAGACACATCTTTATAGATATAAGATAGGCATATCCTTTTTATTAACCTAAATTATGTGAGTTATGAAAAAGCTATTAACCCATTACATTATGGTCGTCATTGCCCTTTGCTGGCTTGTTCCCAGGCAAGCTTCGGCAGAAGAATGGACAGACGGCTATATCACCTATGCCACGCTGACTACCAGTCAGGTGGCAGTGGTAGGCATCAACATTCCTGATTACTCCAGTGATTTGCCCGACAGTATCAATATCGAGATTCCAAGCACTCTCGGGCTGTTCATGGTCACTACCATTGGCCGTGACGTAGGAGTGCCAGTAATAAATTCCAACAACCATACCACTAAGGTGCGAATAGTGTTTCCCGGCACGATACAGAAATCTTATGCGCAGGCCTTCAGCAACACGACAAACAACATCAGCATCGAGTTCAAGGCGAACAATTATCTGGAATCGTTGCCGAAGCTAATGTTTGAGAATGCGAAGTTAGACCAACTCATCCTTCCCAAAGGAAAATGGACCAAGATTCCAGATTATTTCGCTGCCAATTCCCAAATCAAGACCGTGGTGCTACCCGACAACGTGCGCGAGATCGGTGAATACGCCTTCGCCCAGTCAGACGAAGAGCATCCTTGGATTTTCACAGAATTCAGGTTCAACAAGGGCTTGCAGAAAATCGGCAGGAACGCATTCTGCAACACCAGTCCCCGCACATCCTATCGCGATACCGACAACGCCTACGAGCTAAGGCTGCCCAACAGCATCACGGAGATAGGAGAAAGCTCTTTCGAAGGAATGTCAGGCATCTATTCCCTCTTCATCCCCGGTTCTATCAAGAAAATTCCGCGCCGTGCCTTTGCCAGATGGACCACAGCCCGCTACCTGACCATTGACGAGGGAGTGGAGCGCATAGAAGACGAAGCCTTCTATCAGAACGGCGAACGGCGGTCTACCCTCTACGGCACCTCAATCACAGGTGTTTATAACTACAGTCTGCCTGCCTCAGTAGGCTATGTCGGCAAGAATGCCTTTGCAAAAGCCATGCAGCTGCAGGCCATCCAGATTCCACGCTCCACGCCGCCGGCAACGGGCGGAGCGGTGACCGATGACTATTCCGGCGTATATCTCTCAGTGCCCAAAACCGCATACTGCCTATATGCAGAAGATTCAAACTGGAACAAGTATAAGCTCACGATGTGGAAAGACAACGCATCGCGCATTATCATATTCAAGAATATCAAAGACGGCGGCGACGTGAAGGGCGAAGCTTTCTGCTCGCGAGGCGAAGCAGCCATCGTAAGCGCCACTCCCGCAGCAGGATACAAGTTCGTGGGCTGGCTCCGCGACGGCATAGTGGCGTCAACAGAGCGCGAGTTCCGATTTACGGCAGACGGCGAGAATATTCAGCTCACGGCAATATTCGAGCCCACGGGCGGCAGCGTGTCGGCAAAGCCCGACGAGTTGTATGCCCGTATCGACTACAAGCCGGGAACAAACTATATCTTCCTCGACGACATCTCGCTGCGCAATGGCACCGAATATGCCGACGACTGGGATTTCGACCTAGATGTGGCATACAACGACATTTTCCGTTTCGATGCAGCGTATGTCAGGGCAGAATTCATCCATGCCCATCCCGACAAGTACCCCACGCAGACCATGACGTTTATCGGAGACGGCTGGCCGCTGGAGAAGGTTGTCAACAGATGGTGTTTCAGAACTGATTCATATCTGAGACTTCCAGTAGACAAGGCATTCATCCTGAAGAGCGAATACGACTCAAAGGGAAATCACGTGCCGAACTGCACCATGAAGATGTATCTGCCCATCATCAACAAGAAGACCTCCCGGCGCGACACGCTCGTGTATACCGCCGACGTGTATATGAAAGACTACATCAGCAAGCCCGAGATTTCCCGCGGCTTCAACCACGACTATCAAGGTGATTTCAAGGGCCTTAGCGTATATCAGAACAATTATCAGGTCATGACAAATGTGTCGGGCCTTGACACTAAAAAAGGATTTGACGTGGAGCTGAACGTCACCCGCCGCAACAACAATGTTGAAAACAGCAAGTTTGAAACCGTAGACACCTACAATGTGAGCTACGGTCCGGGCGAATTGACTCCAGACAGCAAGATCTTCGACGAGTCGGGAGAGAATCCCGGCATCGAACTCGACCTTAACACCCGTTATGCCTCAGCATCCCAGATGATGTATGGCACACTGGCAAAAGACTACAACTATATGTTCACCCTGCGCGCCAGAAACTATGATGACAACGGCAAACCGGGACAGTGGGTCCAGCAGACATCCGGTATCTCCGGCAAATACGCCAATCCGGATGATATAGATATATATCTGGGCTATTCGGATGGCAGTATCACATACGACGGCAAGTCGGCCTTCAGCAACAAAAAGGGAGTAGAGAAATATTTAAAAGACAATTCCGGCAAAAGCTACATCCTTGACGCATACACCGTAAATGTGCGCGTCTACAAATATCCCACATGGTGGGGCAAGTGTGAAGTGGCAGTGGAAAACCCCGATGATCCAGGTTCGCCCACGGTGATAAGAAGTTTCAACAAAGTGGCAGACAATTCTTCAAGCGAATACCGTGTTCCGCTTTTGTTCCCAGCCGACGGAGCCACCCATTCGTTCTATGTGCGCTGGCCCGAAGTGGGACTGGAAAAGGAGATGACCTTCACCGATTGCACCCCCGATGACTTCCCCCGCTATGCCTTCACGCTGAATCTCATAGGAGGCGGTGCGCAGAACATCAAAGACCTCTATATGGTATACAAGACTGCTGACGGCGAAATCAACGGAAAGCTAATAAAACATGCCGATTGGTTCGACACAAAGTGGGACTACAGCCGTGCGCAGACCATCATGCTCAACGAGAAGCGTGTGATCACCCGCATCATCAGTCTCACCGACTCCGTGCCCGAAGGTACCGCCCACTCGGTAATCCTGCCAGCCTCGCTCGACAATGTGAAGCCGATGAGCTCATCGTTATTGGTTGGAAAGAAAGTGACCGAAAGGACAACCTCATCGCTCTGCAACACGATGAACCTCTACGGATTCACCGACCTGTATTTCAAGCTCGTAGATGCCTCTACGGGAAAACAGATAAAGAGCGGAATAACGTTGGAAAACTCATATTCCTATGCAGTGCAGCCGGATGGTACGGTGAAACTGCAACTGTATAACGACCAATCAGGCAGTTCCATTTCCGACCATTCAGGACTGAAGCCTATTATCAATGCCGACGGATACGTGCCCTATTTCTTCGGCACAGAATTCAAGGTGGACGGCCATACCATCAGCGCCGACGGATATCTGGGCTATGCCGATGCCGACAACAAGGTGACCATCACCATCCCTATGCGCCGCCGCATTGCCAAACGTCCGTTTGATGTGGTGAGCCTGTGCTATCGCACGCCGGGCATCGAAGAGCCTAAGGACGTATACACAGAAAAGGAATTCGACCAGATAGAGTGGACCTCAGCCAGCTATGTGGGAGCAAACAGCCGTATAGCCTACGAAGGCGGATTCAGACCCGCCCTTGAGAACCATAACTGGGATGGCAGCGTGGAAAACGTAGAGCAGCCTACGTTAAGACTCACGATAGTATATTATGACACGGACTATAAGTGGGTGGCACGCGAAAATGACAGGGACAATAGGTATGGTCCTGCCTCTTATCTGACACTAAGGAACGAAAGCGGCACAAAGAAGAAAATCTACCCGGCAAACTGGTTCTCCGACCGTGGAGACTCTGATCCAGGACCCATCTGGGACGAGAAGGAAGGAATAAAATATTCTAGCGACTACAACGCCAATTATACTTTCACCCACAATACTGGATATAAATACACCTACATCACATACGACCTGAAGCCCCAAAGCTTCGTGAAGCCGGAGACGGAAGAAAAGGTGTATGTGTCGCTTAAGTCAGGCGATGAAATCGCTCTCGGCTATTTCAAGAACCTCACCGAAGACGCCCTGTATATGTCTAAATATGCCGAGACAGAGGCACCAGTGGGGCAGGAGCATGTGAGCGACATGTGTTCCGGCGAAGACCTGGAGCGATTCAACGACGCATTCGACAAATTCAAGGTCGATATGCCCGACGACAGAAACGCATACGGCGTTGACGATTATGAGATAGAACTGCCTACCGACGTGGTGCTGCCGTTCAATGTCGGTGTGCAGAAGTTGAACAACAGCTATGTGGTCCGCGGCGTGATGTCGTGGAACTTCCTGCCTGGCGGACAGGCCATGGACATGATAGACAAGGCAGGTTTCCTTGCCGACATGGACAACGTGTTCTACAACATCCAGCGCGCCGTAACCCACGACAAGACAGAGTATGCACGAGAAGACCGTGCGTTGGGCTTCTCCACGGCATTCGTAGGTCTGCGCGGATGGCTCGAAGGCCGCTTCGTGAAAGACGCCTCCGGCCATTACGTGCCGAGAGCGTCGGGCATCGGCATCAAGACCGAGGCATCGGGCTTTGTGCGCACAGGACTGAACACTCCGCTGTTCAAGGCAGAGATGTCACTGTCGGGCGAGACGAGCACATACGTGGCACTGGAATATCCCGACGAAGCCGACTACCAGTGGGGCGTGAAGACCAATGCCAACTTCATGCACGATGTGGTTCAGCACACCACCGTCTCGCTGGGCACATCGTTCAACATCGGAGCAGGCATCGACATCTATATCGCCCGTGCCATCTGCGGTGTGAAGGGTTCGCTCTCGGCATCGTTCGATTCAGAGATACGCTACAAGCCATATCTCAAGGGAGCACGCAAGCTGTACAACGACCCGAATGTGACAGACAAGCCCGACTACATACCGTCGTCCTACACCTATTCAGGCAGCAGGATGAAAGTGGCAGGCGACCTGAAGGCGTATGCAGAAGCCAAGTTCCTGTTCTGGAAAGCAAGATACGAACACCGCATAGCCTCGTTTGACAAGACATGGTATGACCCCGACGACATGACTAATCCGCTGAAGAAGCGCGACTCTCAGGATGACGCCAAGACGGTCACCACTCTCCGGAGTTCGGTGTACAAGCCGCTGAAGCTCTCGGCAGCGCCCGAAAACACCAAGATACTGCTAAGCGACGTTGACACCTATGCCGAGCCCCGATACATGTTCGGCGGCACCGATATGGCATACTATAAGATAAATGCAGCCGACATGACCGACTCCCACATGCTCTTCAGGAGCGGCAAGCTCTTCAATTCGGGCATCGGCGAACCGATCGTTACGGCAGACATGAGCAGTACCGACGACAAGGGCATCATGGCATACGAAGTGTCTACCGCACCCGAAGACAAGATCAACGACGCCGACGAATCGCCAAAATACGTGGGCATCAAGGCATCCGTCTACAACGGCACTGCATGGTCTTCACCAACGATGCTGAGCGGAGCCGACCTTGCCAACTACACTCCGCGCACGGCAATCGACGAATCGGGACGTGCGGCAGTGGCATGGAAAGGCGGCGAGTTCAAGGCGTCAGGATATATGGAGAAGACGGGCGGCGTGGAAGGCAACCTGTATCTCAAGCAGTTTGACGGAACGAAGTGGGGCGACGCCATCACCGTTACCCCTACCAAGGCGGGAGCCTCGATAGGCGACTACTCTATGGCGATGCTCGGCGGCAAACCGTATATGCTCGCCACGCTCGGCACTACGGAATATGACTACAGCGAGGGCGATGTGCCCAAATACACGCTCGCCTCTATGGGCTATGACAGTGGAGGCAACCTCAGGTTTGTGGTAAACAACGATATGGTGGCCACCAATCCTCAGCTCGTGAACTTCTCAGGACGACTCTTCGGAGCGGCACTCGTTGATGAAACCGACAAGAACAGCAGCAGTGACGAGAAGACCAAATTCGACATCCATCTCTATTCGCTTGCCGACGACGGAATGGTCAGCGACTTGGGTGCCCTGGGCTTGAGAAACAGGAACATCGACGACTTCAGACTAATCAAGTCTGACAAGGCGATGGCTCTGGTATGGAGAGAATCCACCCAACTGCTCGACGAGAAGAACGACATGCTGAACATCACTCCGGGCGTTTACGGAGCATTGATACGTTCCGCGAAGAACGACAAGGGACAGACCACATACTTCATCTCCTGTCCGCAGCTTATCGCAAAGTCGGAAGGCGGTCTCGACATCTCCTTCTACGACGCTTATCTGCCCGACGAGAGCAGCATAACCGGTGCGGTGACATTCTACGACAGTGAGACCGGAGGTGCAAACGTTGTTGAGGGCACCAACTATTTCGACAACGACTTCACGATACGCCATGCCGGCATCGACACCCAGGTGGAACGCGGCACCGACTTCGGCTACTATGCCGTGGTGTTCAATGAAGGCAAGGACGTGATAGACTATGTTGACATGAAGCTTGGTGACGAATCGGTGACCAAGACATTCAACGTGAGCATCTATCCCGGCCACAGCGAGGTGCTGAGCGACCTGGCATTGTATACCCCACAGCTCGAGAATGGCGTGGTGCCGGTCATCACTCCTCACTTCAACGCCTCCGGACTACAGACACGCTCCTATGAGCAGGCACGTGTGGCCACGCTCGGCGCCAGGAAGGTGAACCGCCGCCGTCCACGCATGAAGGCGGCACAGGCTGCGCCGGCAATACAGCTGCAGAGCGTAGACATGAAGATGACTCCTCTGAGCACATTCATCGAAGGCGGCGACAACTACTATGTGGCATCTGTCGACACCGTGATCAATGTGGGCGATGATGTAAAGGACTTGGGCGAGGCAATGCCGGACAAGTACACCGTAGTGCTGCTCAACGTTATGAACGAGTCGCCGGTAAGTCTGAAACCCGACTACCGCACCCACATCGCGCTCTATCACGACATCAATGGCCATAAGCCTTACGAATATGCCAACGAAACACAGATTTCGGCTGCTGAATTTGCAGAGCAGGGCAATTCGGCAGTGGCTTGCCTCCTTGTGGGCAAGGTGCCGGAGTCGGTGATGCTCTATGCAGTAGCCTACACGCTGGATGGTTTCGGCAACGTGGTGAACGACCAGAATCTCAACAACAACGCCTCTGCGGTGTATCTTGAGAAGAATGATCTGCAGGTGGTTCCGAACGGAGTGGAAGAAGTGGTTGCCGACGACGACAGCGAACAGAAGAAGTTCACCGTGAGCTGCAACGATTATGGAGCAACGGTAGAAGGTCTTCAGAAGGGTCAGACCCTCAGGGTGTATGACATGAGAGGTGCTCTGCAGCATCTCTACAAGGTGGAATCAGAAGGCAGTCATACCGTGAGACTCAAGGGTCGCGGCATATACATCTTCTCCACCAAGAACCAGTCAGAGAAGATAGCATTCTGATACCCCTAAAGACATCTGATAACCTACAAAGACATCTGAAATAATACCTGAATCAGGGCTGGCACTTCCCGCGAGGTGTCAGCCCTTTTATCGATCTGAACCTTGGCTCGCAGTATCAAAACAAACAAAATACAAGGAAAAAACTGACAAAAAGTCTCCAAATATCATGATTTTATGCTGCCTGAAGTGTTTTTATCCCAAATCGGTCATTGGAACTTGTCTGGATTTTGCTTTTTCAGAATAGTGGATTACTGTCCGTCCAATGTAATGTTTTGGGCGCAGTTTGGAGTACGAAATTTGCCCACTTGGGGCAATGTGCTTGCCCCAAGTGAGAAAGCTGCTTGCCCCACATGGGCACGGTGCTTGCCCATTTCCTGTAGTTTTTGTTATACTTTCCAATGATTATGGCTTGGCAATTTTCAAAGCAAAGAACAACTACCGGAGGAGTGTCAGTCTTGTGTAGCTTGCAATAGTTCTTCCATGCAAAAATAGTTTCTTTTGATAGTGTTTCGGCCAACTGAGGAAGTGAAACACGGCCAACTGAGGAAACGAATATCGGCCAACCGAGGAAGTGAAATGCAGCCAACTGAGGAAGTGAAACACGGCCAACTGAGGAAATAAAATACGGCCAACTGAGGAAATATGACAATAAATTCCTATCTTTGCATTCGATTTACACTATCTTGAAATATAAAGATGCATATTGTGATAACATAAAAACACGTTTGATGTTACCGTTCTTCATGCATTTTAATTATATGAATTCGTAATCAAATATCTGAGATATGGAATACAAACATAGAATTGCTGACCAGATGCTTGCTAAGAAACTGGCAAGCAAGGGGGCGGTTTTGATTGAAGGACCTAAATGGTGCGGAAAAACGACCACCGCAGAGCAACAAGCCCACAGTATCCTGTATATGGACAATCCTGCCTCGCTGGAGACGAATCTGCAGATGGCAGAAATCGACGCTTCTGTCTTGCTGGATGGTGAAACTCCAAGGCTGATCGACGAGTGGCAGCTGGCACCAAAACTCTGGGACGCCATAAGATTTGAGGTTGACCATAGGCATGATGTCGGACAGTTTGTCTTGACAGGTTCTGCCGTTCCTGCCGAAGAAAAAGACATGCATCATTCTGGAACAGGAAGATTCAGCCGGCTTACCATGCGTCCCATGAGTCTGTATGAGTCGGGAGAATCAAACGGAAAGGTGAGCTTGGCACATTTGTTTGAGGCACCGGAAAAAATAATTGCCACTAACAAGTTGAAAATTGAAGACCTTGCCTTTCTTATCTGCCGTGGCGGCTGGCCTTTTGCATGCGGATTGCAGGATGAGGCTGCTTTGGCACAGGCTTTCGACTATGTGGATGCGGTTGTCAAGAAAGACGTTTCGCGGGTTGATGGCGTGAATCGTAATGCCACTACTACAAGGTTGCTCCTGCGGTCGTATGCCCGCAACCAAGGTTCGCAAGCTACTATCGGTACTATCGTGGCAGACATGCTGACAAATGATGAAAATGAAATCAGCGTCAAGACGGCAGGAAGCTACTTGGAAACGTTGCGGAAGATATTCGTTATCGAGGACTCTGAAGCGTGGAATCCGAACCTGCGCTCCAAAACCGCAATCCGAACTGCAAATACCCGATATTTCATTGACCCCTCTATAGGTACTGCGATATTGGGACTTGGTCCTAAGGATCTGATTAACGACCTCAATACGATGGGACTTTTCTTCGAGACTCTTTGTGTCAGAGACTTGAGAGTCTTTGCTGACGCTTTGGATGGAGAGGTATATCATTATAGGGACAAAAACGGATTGGAATGTGATGCTGTAGTGCATCTGCGAAACGGGAAATATGGTCTTGTGGAAGTGAAGCTCGGTGGCGACAAGCTCATCAACGAGGGAGCTGCCAATCTTATTAGTCTTGCAGAAAAAATCAATACAGACAAGATGAATGTACCTTCATTCATGATGGTGCTGACGGGAACTGGCGACTTTGCATATCGAAGGAAAGACGGCGTGTATGTTGTGCCTGTCGGATGTCTGAAAGACTGACAATAATCACATGCAAGGTATAATGACCGATGGTGGGGTAAACGTTCTGATGACCGATTGGGGCCTTATAGACATACAATGCGATAATGCCTCCCGATACATTTTTCCGACATATATAGTGCTGATATATCCTTTTTTTCATATTTTTGCAGCGGCAATCCGCCCATACATTATTCTATGAAGCATAAAATACTATCAGCATTGATATTCCTTTGCTCTTCTCTCCATACCCTTTGGGCGCAGAAGAGTCTCATAAACTATGAGGACAGCCTCTTCAGCATCGACGACGTGGTGTGTGTGGGGGAGCGTCCCCACTATCTCACACCCAGCCAGACCATCTCGGGACCTACGCTGCAGAACCTCTCCACCACTTCTGTTGCCGACGCACTGAAATATTTCTCAGGCGTGCAGATAAAGGATTTCGGCGGACTGGGCGGACTGAAGACCGTAAACGTGCGCTCGCTCGGCTCGCAGCACGTGGGGGTGTATCTCGACGGCATCCGCATCACCAACGCACAGAACGGACAGGTGGACCTGGGCAGATATTCACTCTCCAACATGGAGTCGGTGTCGCTATACAACGCCAACAAGAACGAGCGCCTGCAGTCGGCAACAGAATATGCCTCGGCTGCCACGGTGTATATGCAGACCAGGAAACCCGACCGCACCACGCTGACAGCAGAATACGGCACGGGGTCGTTCGGACTGAACAAGGTGAAGGGGTATTTCTCGCTGAAAGACCGCCTCTTCGTGGATGCCGAATATCAGCATACCGACGGAAACTACAAGTTCCGCTTCCGCTCCCTCTCTGAAGACACCATCGGCAAGCGCCACAATTCAGACATCCGTTTCTACAGGCTCGAGGCGGCTGGATTCTACAAGGGGCTCGCCACCCACGTGTATTACTACAACTCGGAGCGCGGACTGCCCGGCCCCGTGATACGACGGCTCACCGACCAGTGGGACTCCACCGACCGGCAGTGGGACCAGAACTTCTTCGTGCAGTCGTCATACAAGAAACTGTGGGAGAACTTCGGACTGCGCACCAACCTGAAATACTCGTTCGACTATCTGCACTATCTGCAGGACCCATCTACCAACGCCGCCGCCATCTACTGCAACAACCACTACACGCAGCAGAGCGTCTACGCCTCTGTGGCAGGGTCGTACAACATGAAATACCTGTCGCTCACGGCGAGCACCGACATCACATGGAGCGACCTCAATACCGACGTGTATAAGTCGAGCTACGTATACCGCCTCGACTCCAAGAGTCTACTCTCAGCCATTCTCTCGTATAGAGGACTGGAGGTGAACCTCGCCATGCTCTATACCCACATACAAGACCACACCCGCGGCAACGCCTCGCCGCTAAGGAAGCTCACACCGATGTTCCTTGCCTCCTACAAGAGCGGGCCGTGGGTGGTGAGAGCCTTCAACAAGCGCATCTTCCGCGCCCCCACGCTCAACGACCTGTACTACACCCTTGTGGGCTGCACCGACCTGAAGCCGGAATACACCACGCAGTGGGATGCCGGAGTGGACTATCGCGGCAGACATCTCCACTTTGCCATCGACGGATACTACAACGAGATAGAAGACAAGATAGTGGCGATACCGATGAAATGCCAGTTCAGATGGTCGATGGTGAACTTCGGCATGGTGAAGTCGCTCGGACTGTCGCTATCTGGAGGATACAGCAACGAATGGGGAAAATTCTCACTTGCCACAAACGCCAACTACACCTGTCAGAGCGACCGCGACTACAGTATGCCCTCCGACCCGGAATACAAGCACTACGTGCCATACAGTCCGCTGCATTCCGGTTCGCTCATCGTCGATCTCGGCTACGACTCATATTCGCTCTGCACCTCGTTCCTGTATACCGGCGAGCGCTTCGCCCTCATCTCAAACAATGCCGACGACCTGCTTGGCGACTGGTATACCGTGGACCTGAAGCTGAACAAGCGGTTCACGCTGAAGAACGGCATGGTGGTGCAGGCTACAGTGGAATGCAACAATCTGACCGACTCGCGCCACGAAGTGGTGAAGCGCTATCCCATGCCGGGACGTAACTGGAAGGCGACAGTGAAATTCGAACTCTGAGAAGTTCGCCAACTCTTGATGATATGAACAGACATTATATATATATACTGACGATAATGCTGACGGCAACGCTGCTCGCCGCCTGCTCGCTGGAGCCGGCAGACAGCGAGCTACCCGTAGCGCCCACGCAGACAGACGACAGAATCGTGGTTCTCTGCCAGGGACTGTGGGGACTCGACAACTCCACGCTGAGCTATATCGACGGCGGAACGGTGACAAACGGGTGGTTCAAGAAGAACAATCCCGGAATGCACCTCGGCGACACGGGCAACGACATACTGCAGGTGAACGACACGCTGATTGCCATATCGGTGAACTGGTCGAACATCATACAGTATATCTATCCCGACGGCAGGGCGATTGCCGCCACCGAAGACATACCAAACAACCGCCGCCTCGCCACCGACCGCCGCGGATATCTCTACTGCACCTCGTATGCCGACAACGGCTATGTGGCCAAGATTGACATCAGGACGAAGCAGATAGTAGACACCTGTCATGTAGGCTACGAGCCGGAGGGTGTGGCATACTATGACGGCAGGCTCTTCGTGGCAAACACCGGAGGATACGGCGGTCAGGCTGGTCATAAGTATGAGAGCACCGTCTCTGTGGTGGACGCCGCCACGATGCGCGAGATAAGGCGCATCGACACGGGGTGCATCAATCTCTTCGGCGACATGACGTGCTGCGGACAGTTTCTGTGTATCAATTCCGCCGGCGACAGTTATGACGTGGCGTCAAAGACCGTGGTGATGAACATGGCGGACGAGGAGTTCCGGGTGTTTGATTTCCCTGCCACATACTCCTGTGCCTACGGCAACCGCTTCTATCTGATAGGCAGCAGCTTCTCGTATGTCACCGGCGCCTACACCCTCACCACACACACCATCGGCCTGCCCTCGCTTGACGTGGCAGACGGACTTGCCTCTTATGCCGCGGCAGCTCCGGAAATACTGAAGATGCAGGCGCCCTACGGCATTTTCATATCGCCATACTCGGCACACCTGTATGTCACCGATGCCCGGGGATATGCCACGAACGGCAGACTGTATGAATTCTCTCCCACAGGCGAGCTGATAGGGCGATACCCTCTGGAGGGGATAAATCCCGGCAAGTTGCTGTTTCTGAAGAAGTGAAGTGCTTGCTGAAACGGAAGCGGTGACTTGCAGAAATGTAAATCAGCGTTTATTGAAATAAAAGAACTTAAAACCACACAGATTATGAAGAAGTTGTTATTGGCATTTGCATTATGCGCTATGACGGCAGTTGCCGGCGCACAGACTCAGAATGTCAGCGTATTGGAATACTGTCCGGCACCGGGACAGTTTGTCAACGTACTGCCCGAAGTGGAAGAGGGGATGACCCGCGAACAGGTATTGAAGGCTTGCGAGGAACAGTTGGCAAAGAAAGGCTATCTCGTACACCTCGGTTCTTTCGGCGGATACATCACCGTGAAGTTTGACCATCCCGTGGAGAACAAGACCGGTTCTGACCTTCTCATCACCGGCAATGCCATGTATGCCGCCGACGACCCCGTGTATGGCAAGGAGACGATAGGCGGAAGCATTGAACCGGGAATAGTATATGTGGGAGTGGGCGACAATGTGGAGACGGCGGAATGGTATGAACTCGCAGGTTCGGAATATTTCACCGATGAATACAGCAGGATGAGGCTCACTTACTATAGACCGACGGCTGAGGAGGGCGACCACGCACTGCCGGGGTCGATGTATGATATGTATCTGAAATGCTCAGGACTGGTGACGGAAAAAAACAACTCATGTTGGGATTTCACGTACTATTATCCTAAGCTCGCTGCCCACAAGCAGACATACTGGCCTATGTGGGAGACTGCCGATGAGCTGACCTTCGAGGGCGGTCGCCTGCCGAATCCGGCCAAGAAATACGAGGTGGACGGCAGGGACTATTGGGTGCAATACCGCTATGCGGCTGACTCTTACGGATATGTGGACGCCTGTCCGGCTAACGACCCGAAATATTGTTCGTTCGACATCGACTGGGCTGTTGACAAGGATGGTCGTCCGGTGGCTCTCGACCACATCGACTTCGTGCGCGTGGCAACCGGCGTGTTGCAGTTTTGCGGTCTGATCGGCGAGACGTCCACTGAAATAGACACCTTCCAGGACCTGCATCTCGTGCCCGGCTACGATGACGCCCCTTATATCATCACGCCCCGTCCTAACCCCAACCAGCCCGTCGATGGCATCACCGCCCCTACATACAAGACCCGCCCCTCTGACACCTACTACAACCTCATGGGACAGAAAGTTGACCGGCTCGTCAGAGGCCAGATTTATATCCACAACGGCAAGAAAATGGTATTCTGACGATATTAGTCAGACAAAACATGTGTAGCTCATCAATCGGCAACCAAGATTCGTCAGTCAGTCTGACAGGTGTCGTTAGTCTGTTAGCCTGCCATGTGTCGTCAGTCAATCGGCCAGTCAAGTGTATCTGTCCCTCCCCTTCGGGGGAGTTTAGGTGGGGGCTATTGTCAATAGTCGGAGTTACTTATTCCTTCCCTTGGGGAAGGTCAGGATGGGTTTGAGGCTAGGTGGGGGCTGGTGTCAATATTCAAGTTAAAAAACTGCTGTCTTAATTTCTGTTGACCCATGTTAAGAATGTGCACAAAATGAGGGTTTTGTGCTGAAATGCTTGTGTATGTCAACAATTATTACTACTTTTGCATCCGAAATCAAGAAACGGCTTAACTGCTTACGTTTTGATCAAGCAAGTTTTGCCACAGTATTTAACTGGTGTCCAGGGTCAACGTTTTTTTTCTCTTATGTTTAAAGTTGACACCGCGGGATTAATGTTCATATATTGTTCAGTGTATTGACCAGAGTTGTTGTTGTGCCCAGTCAATACGGCCCAGATGCCAAAAACAAAAGGTTATGAATTTTTCAACAAAGAGTAGGATTTTATTAGTAGTATTATTATTCATCTGTCTTCCTTTGGCAGCGCTTGCCGGAGGCGACGAACAAACGACAGCAGATTTCGACTGGGAACCCGTGATGGAAGCGGTGATACAGGTGGAGAGCGGAGGCAACCCGAATGCCAGAAGCGGCAATTCGTGCGGAGCAATGCAGATAACTCCGATTTGCGTGGCACAGTGTAACATCATACTGAAGGCGCGCAAGAGCAAGAAGCGCTATTCGCTGAAAGACCGTTTCGATGTGGCTAAGTCGAAAGAGATGTTCCGACTCATTCAGTCGTTCTACAATGTAGAAAACAACATCGAGAAGGCAATCCGTTCATGGAACGGCGGTATGCGATACTCCATAAAGGGTACGCAGCGCTACTACGAGAAGGTGATGTCATATCTCAACAAAAAGCAGTAAGCTGTCACACCAACCGGCAGGAGGTCAACCCCCTCTATGGCCAGACAAAACAACAAGAGTTTTGGCAAATTATAAATAAGCAAGTCGCCAAGTCACGACCAACCACGGTCACGGCTTGGCGCCTTTTCGTTTCTTCTCGACTGATTTGGGGGACGATATAAGCCGATGGAAATTTGCAATGTATTTCGTTTTTTATAGAAAATGTAAGGAGATTTGCAATGCATTTCATTTTTCGTGGATAACCCTAATAAATTTGCAATGCATTTCATTTTTGTAGTTAAATCTGAAGAAATTTGCAATGGAATGCAAATTTGTCGGCATAAATGGCTATATTTGCAATGGATTACATTTTTGGGGATATGATAGAACGAAAGCAATACATATCACTTCTTGAAAAATGGAAGAACAAGAAGGTGATAAAGATAGTTACAGGCATCCGCAGGTGTGGAAAATCGTCACTTCTGAAGATGTTCAGTGACAAGCTGCAGCAGGATGGAGTCAGGAAGGAACAGATACAGAGCGTTAATTTTGAAGACCTCGACAATGAACCTTTGCTTGACTACAAACGTCTTCACAGTCATATTAAAGAACGGCTGCTGCCAGACAGGATGAACTATCTGTTTTTCGATGAGATACAGTTGGTCGGCAATTTTCAGAAAACCATAGACAGTCTGTTCTTGCTTGACAACGTGGACATATACATCACAGGCTCCAATGCCTACTTGTTGTCTGGCGAAATTGCCACGTTGCTTACCGGAAGATATGTTGAAATAAAACTTTTCCCGTTCTCTTTCAGTGAATTCATAATGGCAAGCGGCAAGCCGCAGTCTCTTGAGCAGGCTTACAGACAGTATGTAGAATGCGGGTCGTTTCCGTATGTAACTCAGATATGCAATGACAAGGAGATGGTGCGCGAATATCTGTCGGGACTATACAATACCATAGTGCTGAAAGACGTGGTGGGCAGGAAAAAGATAACCGACGTGATGATGCTGCAGAGCATAGTGAGATTCATAGCCGACAATATAGGCAACATTTCGGTGATAAAGCGCATCAGCGATACCTTGACGTCGCTCGGAAGGAAAATCACTTCACATACAGTGGAGAACTATATCTCGGCATTGACAGACAGCTATATTTTCTATCAAGCACAGAGATACGACACTAAGGGCAAGCAACTGCTGAAAACGGGAATGAAACTGTATTTGGCTGACATCGGACTGCTGAATGTAATAAATGGAACGAAGGGCGGCGACATGGGACATATTCTTGAAAACATTGTCTTTCTGGAACTTGCGCGACGCGGTGGGGAAATCTATGTGGGCAAGGCCGGAGAGGCGGAGATAGACTTTGTTGTAATCAATGGCAATGACAAGGCTTACTATCAGGTGGCGCTAAGCGTCAGAGATGAGGCTACGATGAACAGGGAGCTGGCACCGCTGAAGTCGTTGCCGGATTCTTTCCCAAAATATCTGCTCACGATGGACAATGACCCTGTTGCGCAGCACGATGGCATCAAGCAGATATACGTGCTGGACTGGCTGACTGAAAGGCCATAAAAAAACAATCACGCATCATGGAGGGAATTATCCTCACATGATGCGTGATTCTGTTTGTATTCTCTTCTGCCGCATGCGGAAGACTGCAAAGTAAAATATTACATTGAAACAGTCGTAAAATATTACATTGACGGCCTATTATATTATTTAACCCAAAACGGTCATTAGGACGTTTACTTTATTTTTTTTATGACTGCTTGCAGTCTTTTGCTTTTTATAAGGCGTCTTTTGTCCGTTTTTAATTCGCAATAGCTCGCTATTACTCATTAAAAGCCAAACAAAATCCACTCTTCTAAAAAAACAAAATCCAAGCAAGCCCTAATGGCCGATTTGGGTTTAACGGCCTTATGCCCGATTGTTGATGCGGCAGCAGGCGTCAGAACTGCTCCAGAATCTCGATGCGCTTCTGTGTGTCGGGGTGGGTGGAGAAGAGCGATGTGAAGAAGCCCATGCCCTTGCCGCCGCTCAGAGCCTGCGGATGCACGATGAACAGCTGTGCCACATCGTCGCGCTTCACCTTCTTCAGTCCAGGTCTGTCGCTGATCTTGCGCAGTGCCGAGGCAAGGGCAAGCGGATTGCCGCAGAGTTCAGCGCCGCCGGCATCAGCCATATATTCGCGTTTGCGACTGATGGCGAAGCGGGTGAGCAGGGCGAAGAAATAGGCTATGATGCCAAGGAAGATGGCAATCAGAAACACTAGTATCGCAGCGCCTCCGTTGTTGTTGTCGTCATCGTCGCTGCTGCTGCTGCTGCTCGAACTGTCGCTGACAATCCAGAACAGTGACCTTATGCTCACCTGTATTATCGTCGTGATGATTCCCACGAAGATGATGCTCGTGATGAGCAGACGGGTGTCGCGGTTGCGGATATGCGTCAGCTCGTGGGCTATCACGCCGGCCAGTTCGTCGTCGTTGAGCACCTTCAGCAGTCCGGTGGTCACCGTCACAGTGTAGCTCTTCCTGTCTATTCCGCTGGCAAAGGCGTTGAGCTGCGGGTCGTCCACCACGTTTATCTTCGGCATGTCCATTCCCGCCGTCATCGTCAGGTTCTCCACGATGTTATACACTCTGGGGTTTTCGCGGCGCTCCAGAGTCTTGGCTCCCGTTGCCGCTTTCACCATCGACGCGTTGAAGAAATATGCTATCACGAACCACACGCTCACGGTGCCCACTACCCAAGGCAGCGAGTCGATGAACGCTCCGTTCACCCATGTCCAGTTCACGTTGCCCCCAACCTGTTCGGCATTGCCGTCCAATGCGACGCCGCAAAGGCTCAGCAGCACGTAGAACAGCCACACCATGAGGAGCGTGAGAGCCGGAAAGAACAGCAGCAGCATTATAGTCAGTTTGTTGTTGCGGCTGACTTGGGTATACATTCCTACGTATTTCATAATCAAGAGTTTATATCCTCCGCCCGGCTGCCTATGGTGGCTGCCGCGGCGGGGGAAGAGTTAGAAATCGGAGTCTTAGTCCAGACTCCCATGCTTGTCAGCGGGTTTTCACCCGAATTGATATGCTGGCCGCGGCTTAGAATTTGATTTCCGGAGCCTTCTCCACTGCGGCGCGGCTCTCCTGCGGAATCTCGAACATAGGCTGGCGGGAGAATCCGAACATCTTGGCGAAGAGGTTGCTTGGGAAAGTCTCCACGGCATTGTTGAGCTCACGTGTGGCAGAGTTGAAGAAGCGGCGAACGGCAGCGAGCTTGTTCTCGATGTCGGCAATCTCCTCCTGCAGCTGGATGAAGTTCTGGTTAGCCTTCAGGTCTGGGTAAGCCTCAAGCGAAACCTTGAGACCGGCGAGTGCGCTTGTCATCATGTTGTCAGCCTTCACCTTGTCGTTTATGGTCTGTGCTCCCATTGATGCGGCACGGGCGTCGGTCACGCGCTGCAGCGTCTCCTTCTCGTGAGTGGCATATCCCTTCACCGTAGCCACGAGCTGTGGGATGAGGTCGCAGCGCTGCTTGAGCTGCACGTCGATGTTTGCGAAAGCATTCTCGCGGTTGTTGCGCAGTTTCACGAGTCTGTTGTAGATTGACACGAGCCATATCGCCAGGATTGCGACGATAACGATGATCACGATTGTTGTTGTCATAATGTTTAGGTTTTTTTAGTGCCTTCTCCCGTCGCTTGCCGCGCCGGGATTGTCGGCGTTGTTAATAATGTGATATTTTCTTTCTCTGTTCTTTATGCGTTTCTGTCTCTTTTCCCATATTGACGCAGGAACTGACAGGAATACTACAAAAATAAGACCTTTTCTTGTTTTGTCACGTCTGATTTAAGTTTTGTTTTGCTTTATGTTCATTTTTTTTGTTACTTTGCCGTTCCTTTTTCTGCCTTCCAAAGCCTCATTGCTGCATGGCGCAGTAATCATTCTGCCCAGCATAGTTCTTGTTCTGTTGCAAAGGTAGCCAATAATCGTGAGACCATAACTTGCAAATCCTCTCAAAAAACTTGCAAATCCTCTCAAATATCCAGTTTTCCCTTTCATTTCCCATGATGTTACATAAAATGTTACACCCTGTAGAATGTTACACCCCTCACTGCCTATATTTCCAAAAAGTGCGCTATACAAACTGCTAACGGCATATTCTATGCGTATATAAGCTTACGTTAGCACGATAGGCAGGCAATGTCAACATTTCGTCTTCTTCATTATTCCCTTTGAGCCCGGTATAATCGTTGATATAAAGAAATCAAGCACATGTGATTGCGGCAGATATGAGGTTTCAGATTACTTTTTGGCCTGAAATCAATAAATAATGCGTAATAATCTCGTTTAGTCAGTTTTTTGCATTATCTTTGTACATTATTAATATTAGGTATGAACATATCATTGCGAAATACGATACGGTGGGCACTCATCGCTCTTGCCGCTCCGATATTCCTCATCATATTGTTGGCGGTGCTGCTCTATCTGCCTCCGGTGCAGAACTGGGCGGTAGACTGCGTGGCGGACTATGCTTCGGAGAAGACTGGAATGCAGATCTCCGTGGGCAGGGTGAATCTGGAGTTTCCGCTCGACCTCGGAGTGGAAGACTTCAAGATGATAAAACCCAACGACTCGCTGCCGCAGGTGAGAGACACCGTTGCCGATGTGGAGAAACTCGTGGTCAGCGTGCAGCTCATGCCGCTGCTGAGCCGGCAGGTGGAGATAGACCAGCTGGAACTCAGGGGTGTGAACATGAATACCACCGACTTCATACATGAGGCAAGGGTGAAAGGCACCGTGGGGCTCCTCTCGCTCAGCAGCCACGGCATAGACTGGGGCAAGCAGACAATCATCGTTGACGATGCGCTGCTCAGCGACGCCAACGTCAGCGTGGAACTCAGCGACACCGTGCCGCCAGACACCACCAAGACCCCTACATACTGGAAGATACACGTGGAGCAGCTCAACGTTGACCGCACGCGTGCCGTGGTACACATGCCAGGCGACACCCTGCAGGTGGACGCATATCTGGGCAAGGCAGGAGTGAGAGAAGGAACCTTCGACCTATACAAGAACCTGTATAGCGTGGGCAATTTCGAACTTGCCGATGGCAGGATAGCCTACGACAACAAGTTCATGACACGTTCGCGCGACATCATAGACCCCAACCACATCCTGCTCTCGCAGGTGAACCTCGGCATCGACTCCCTCTCCTATGCCATGGAGACTTCGGAGCTGAAGCTCGTGATGCGCCATTGCGCACTGAAGGAGAGGGGAGGACTGCAGATTGCCGACATCAAGGGACCTCTCTCTATGGACTCCCTCAAACTGAAGATGCCGCAGCTGCTGCTCAAGACCCCCGACTCATGGCTGAAAGCCGCCGTGGACATGGACCTCAACGCCTTCAGCGACTCCTGTCCGGGACGCCTCTCCCTTAGGGCAAACGCATCGCTCGGAAAGCGCGACCTCATGCGCTTCATGTCCGGTATGCCAGCGCCATTCCGCCGGCAGTGGCCCGACAAGCCATTGACTGTCAACACGATACTCAGCGGAAACCTGCAGCGGATGAGGCTCCGGCTGCTCAACCTCAACCTGCCGTCGGCACTGAAAGCAGACGCCAACGGATATCTCACCAATCTCACCGACACCAAGCGGCTCGGCGCCAGCATCAACTTCAAGGCATCGGCTGCCAACACGCAGCTTATCACGGCGCTCGTGGGCAAGGAGAACATGGGCGGAGCGAGGATACCGAACGGCATCTCGCTCTCGGGCAACGTGAAGACCGGCGGCAACCAGGTGTATCTCGCCGACGTGACGATGCGCGAGGGTGGGGGAACGATGAAGGCGAAAGCACGGTTCAGCATGCCGAACATGGCATACAGCGCAAAAGTCTCTGCCGCCGGAATGAGGATAGACCATTTCATGCCGACGCTCGGAATGAAAGACTTCTCTGGAACCCTCGACGTAAACGGCAGGGGCACCGACCCTATGAAGAAGAGCATGACGGTGGATGCCAGTGCCGACATCAGGAAATTTGTCTACGACAAATATCACTTCACGGGCATCACCGCTGACGCCCGACTCAGCAACGGACTCATACACGCCAACATAAACAGCAAGAACCAGCTGCTCGACGGACTGCTCTCGGTGGACGGATTCGTAAGTTCGAAGAAAATCTACGCCACCATAGCCTCCGACATCAGCCGCATCGACCTCTATGCCCTCGGTGTGGCAAAGAAGCCGCTCATTGCATCGCTGTGCTGCCATTTTGATGTGGCAACCGACATGCGCCACTCGTATATGCTGAAGGGAGGAACGAGCGACGTGACGATTCTCGACTCGCTCAAGGCTTACCGGCCGGTGAACATCACCTTCGACGTGCTCACCAACCGCGACACCACAAGGGCGATGGTAGACTGCGGCGACTTCTATCTCAATATGAACGCCAAAGGTGGATACGAGCATCTGCTCTCGCGCTTCGAGAAGTTCGGCAGCCTGCTCTCAAAGGAAATTTCCGACGGACGCATCGACTATGTGGCGCTGCGCCAGCAACTGCCGGAGGCCGACTTCCGCATGAAGGCGGGAAAAGACAATATCTTCAGCCGATTCCTGAAATATTGCGGCTACACCTTCACCAGTGCCGACATGAACATGACGATGTCGGCGGCTACGGGAATGAACGGCGCCTTGCAGGTGAACGAGCTGACGGCGGCTGGAGTGCTGCTCGACACGATACGCTTCAACGTGGTGTCAGACTCCGCGAACTGCACCTACAACGGACAGATACGCAACTCGAAGAACAATCCGCAGTATGTGTTTAATTCGCTCTTCGACGGATACGTGTTCGACCGTGGTTCGGGTCTCAACATCTCCATCTACGACGCCGCCAACCGCCTCGGCATCAAGCTCGGAGCCACGGCGACTATCGAAGACACCGGAACGCGCCTCCATCTGCTCACCGATGATATCATACTGGGATACAAGAGGTTTGAGGCAAACGAGAACAACTATCTCTTCTTAGGTGACGATAACAGGGTGTCGGCAAATCTCAAACTGAAGTCTGCCGACGGCATGGGACTGCAGGTCTACACCAACGACGAAAACCACGACGCCCTGCAGGACATCACCGTGGGACTCAGCAATTTCGACCTATCCAAGATTACCGCCGTGCTGCCGTATTTCCCCAAGATATCGGGTAACATGAACGGCGACTTCCACGCCATACAGACAAAGGAGAACATCACCCTCTCGTCAAACCTCAGCGTAGACAAGATGACATACGAGGGATGCTCGCTCGGCGATATAAGCACCGAATTTGTATATATACCACAGGAGGACGGCAGCCACTATCTCGACGCCGTGCTCTTCAGCGAGGGCTCACAGGTGGGGTCGCTCATCGGAACATACCATCCTGCCGGAAAGGGAGTGCTCAATGCCGACCTCAAGCTCGAACATCTGCCGATGAAAATTGTGAACGGATTCATTCCTCAGCAGCTCTTCGGATTTGAGGGATATGCCGACGGCTCGATGAAGGTGAGGGGAGAACTCTCCAAACCGCATGTCGACGGTGAGGTGTTCCTCGACTCCATGTATATGGTCAGCGTGCCATACGGCGTGAAGCTCCGCTTCAGCGACGACCCCGTGAGAGTGGTCGACAGCAAGCTGATGCTCGAGAACTTCGAGGTGTTCGGCCACAACGACAATCCGCTGAATATCTACGGAAACATAAACTTTGCCGACCTCGACAATGTATATATGGACGTGCGCATGAAGGCAACAAACTATCAGCTCATCAACTCAAAGGAGAACTACCGCAGCGTGGCATACGGCAAGGCGTATATCGACTTCTACGGTTCGGTGCGCGGAAAACTCGACAATCTGATGATGCGCGGACGGCTCAACGTGCTCGGTTCCACCGATGTGGCGTATATACTGAGAGACTCGCCGCTGACCACCGACAACCAGATGGACGAACTGGTGAAGTTCACCAATCTCAGCGACTCCACGCAGCAGACCGTGGAGCATCCGCCGTTGACGGGTCTCGACATGATTCTCTCGGTGGGAGTGGACGAGGGAGCCCACGTGATGTGTTATCTCAATGCCGACCACTCCAACTATATCGACCTTATGGGAGGCGGCGACCTGCGTATGACTTACGATCCGCTCAACGAACTCCGCCTCACGGGCAAGTATACGCTCAGCAACGGTGAGATGAAATACGCCCTGCCGGTGATTCCGCTCAAGACCTTCACCATAGAGAACGGCAGCTACATAGAGTTCACGGGAGATGTGATGAACCCGAAACTGAACATCACAGCCACTGAGGAGACGAGGGCCACGGTGGGCACCAACGGACAGCAGGGCAGGACTGTGGACTTCAAGTGTGGAGTGGTGATAACAAGGACGCTCAACGATATGGGACTGGAGTTCACGCTCGATGCTCCCGAGGATATGTCGCTCCATAATGAGCTGCAGGCGATGAGCATGGAGCAGAGAGGCAAACTCGCCGTTACGATGCTCACCACTGGAATGTATCTCGCCGACGGAAACACCAGCGCATTCTCAATGAACAGTGCCCTCAGCTCGTTCTTGCAGACTGAGATAAACAACATAACGGGAAATGCCCTGAGAACACTCGATCTGAGCTTCGGCATCGACAACTCCACCGACGCCTCGGGAAGTATGCACACAGACTATTCGTTCAAGTTTGCCAAGAGATTCTGGAACAACAGACTCAAGATAATCGTGGGCGGAAAGGTGTCGAGCGGTGCCGACGTGCCAAACCAGAACGAGTCGTTCTTCGACAACGTGACGTTTGAATACCGTCTGGGCGACACCTCGAACAAATACCTGCGGCTCTTCTACGACAACAACTCCTACGACTGGCTCGAAGGCACTACGCAGGAGTTCGGAGTGGGATTCACATGGCGCAAGACGATGCAGCACTTCAAGGATCTCTTCCGCAAGGAGAGAAAGATGCAGATGCCGGCAGCTCCCCAGCGCCAGGCTCCCGGTGACTCCACGAAGACGCCTCTGGTGAACAGGGAGATTAAGTGATTTGCAATCAAGTAGGATGACTTGTCTGCTCGTCCACTTGTCCACTTGTCCACTTGTCCACTCGTCCGATCGTCCATTCGTCCATTCGTCCACTCGTCTGTTTGACTGCTATAAGAAAGAGTAACCTTCATCTCCCCTTCGGGGGAGAACGAGAGGGGGCTGAAGTTCATTGGCAGAGTAACCAGTTCCTTCCCTTGGGGAAGGTTAGGATGGGTTTGAGAACGAGAGGGGGCTGAAGTGATTGACTGAATAAGTCTTTAACTAAGCATAGTAACTGTCCCTCCCCTACGGGGGAGGCTAGGTGGGGGCTGATGTGATTGGCAGAGTAACCAGTTCCTTCCCTTGGGGAAGGTTAGGATGGGTTCCCCTTTTCAGAAAAGCATCGGGTGTCTTACGATAATATTAGAATGCGTTAAATTCGTCAACTAAATAAAAATGAAACACCAAATAATGTCAAATACCCTCGGCACACTGATGGTATGTGCCTTGGCGTTTCTCGCCACGGCGTGTTCCACCACAAGCTCCGTGCCCGAGGGCGACCAGCTGTATGTGGGACTGAAACAGATAGAATATGACGACTGCGAGAAGTCTGACCACTACTATTCCACTCAGGAAGAAGTGGAGGCAGCCCTCGCCACGGCACCAAACGGAGCCTTCTTCGGCAGCTCATATCATCGCACCATACCATATAAGCTATGGATATGGAATGCATTCCAGAACTCTGAGGGAAAACTCGGCAAATGGATTGCAAAGACCTTCGGCAACGCTCCGGTGCTCATGAGCTGGGTGAACCCGCAGCTGAGAGCGTCGGTGGCACAGTCGGTATTGCGCAACCATGGCTATCTGGGCGGCACGGTGGGCTTTGAAGTGGAGACTCAGAAGAATCCCAAGAAGGCAAAGATATTATATAAGGTGGCGATGAACCAGCTGTCGCTCATCGACACCGTGGAATACGCCAACTTCCCCGCCGTGGCAGACAGTCTGATACTCGCCACCCGCGACCAGGCGCTGATAGGTCCGGGCAAGCCTTTCAATGTGGCAACCCTCGATGCGGAGCGGAGCAGGCTCTCGGCCCTCTTCCGCAACAACGGATACTACTATTTCCAGCCTGCCTACGCCTCGTATCTCGCCGACACGCTGGCTCATCAGGGCAGGGTGAAGCTCAGACTGCAGCTCGCCGACAACATCCCGGAGAGGGCGCGCCACAAATGGTATATCGGAAACCTGAAGGTAAACATCCAGAAGCAGCTCATGGAGCAGCTCAAGGACTCGTTCAACTATCGCCGCCTCATACTCGCCTACAACGGCAAGCGTCCGCCAATCAGAGCGCGTCTGCTGCTGAGACATCTCCGTCTGTTCCCACGTCAGCAGTATAGCCAGGACGCATATCTCGAAAGTGCCGAAAGGCTCAGTTCGGCAGGACAATACAGTTCGGTGCAGTTCGCTTTCACACCTCGCGACACCACCGCACAATGTGACACCCTCGACATGACGGTGAGCTGCGTGCTCAACAAACCGTATGAGTTTTATGTGGAGACTAATTATAGCAACAAGATAAACGGACGCACCGGACCGGAGCTGGTGCTCGGTCTGAAGAAGCTCAATGCCTTCAAGGGCGGAGAAGTGGTAGACCTGCGTCTGCATGGCGCCTACGAATGGCAGACGGGAGGACAGAACGGCAAGGACTACAACTCCTATGAATATGGTGCAGACCTCTCGGTGTCATTCCCACGAATGATATTCCCGTTCCTCAAGCCTTACAGATATCACGTCACGCCGACTACAACGGCGAGGGCGTCGGCAAACGTGATAAACCGTCCGGGATATTTCAAGATGCACACGGCGTCGGGAAACTGGACCTACCAGTGGCAGCCCACGGAGACGAAGAAATTCGAGGTGACACCGTTGACGCTGAAATACCAGCACCTCACCTATACCACCCACACCTTCGACTCCATAATGAACGCCAACCCCTATCTCCTCGCCACCATGCAGGACATGCTCATACCGAAGATGCAGTTCTCATACACATACAACAGTTCGAAGAAATACCGCAACCCGATATACTGGAACCTCACGCTCTCGGAGTCGGGCAACGTGCTCTCGCTCGGCTATCTCGCGGCAGGAAAGAAATGGAACGCCAAGGGCAAGGAACTCTTCAAGAACGCCTATGCACAGTTCGTGAAACTGGAGACCGACTTCACCAAGACATGGAGCATCGGACTCAAGTCGCAGCTCGTGGGCCATGTCAATGCTGGCATCGTATATTCGTATGGCAACGCCGCATCCACGCCATACAGCGAGCAGTTCTATGTGGGAGGCGCCAACAGCATACGAGCCTTCCCCGTGAGATCGGTAGGTCCGGGACGCTACTATACCGATCAGGCGCGCCTCTCCTATCTCGACCAGACCGGCGACATGAAGTTTCTCGCCAACCTGGAATACCGTTTCAATCTCTTTGGTGACCTCTATGGCGCCGCCTTCCTCGATGCCGGCAACGTGTGGGGAGTGCGCGACGACGGATACCGCAAGGGGGCACAGTTCAAGATGAAGAACCTGCTCAAGGAGATGGCGGTAGGCACCGGCATCGGAGTGCGCTACGACCTGCAGTTCCTCATCCTGCGCATAGACTGGGGAGTGGGAATCCACATGCCATACGACACTGGCCGCAGCGGCTACTACAACATACGCAAATTCAAAGACGGCCAGTCGCTCCATCTCGCAGTGGGATATCCCTTCTGAGCCTCATATCCATCCTGATCTTCCCAAAGGGGAACCCATCCTGACCTTCCCAAAGGGAAGGAACGAGTTACTCAGAATACTGTCATCAGCCCCCTCTCGTTCTCCCCCGTAGGATGGGTTTGAGGCTAGGTGGGAACTGAAGACCATATTCTGAGTAACTTTATGTTTTCGCAGAACGTGTGTTTTTTATGTTTTCGCAGGATGTGTGTTTATCCAGGTTTTTGTCTAGAAAGCATTGACTAAGGAAAAAGGAAGAGCCCCAGCACTTGCAAATCCAACTAAATCCAAAACCAAAATCCAAGAATCATTAACGAAATATAATCAAAAAATGGAACCGTGAAAAGACCAATCCGTGTTTCATTTTTTTTTGATTTGTGTCCCTACCGCAGACCATGGACACAACGCCACCACGTAATGACAATATCAGTGATAATAACAATCTGTTATAACCCCCCCCCATCTAATGCCCGATTCGTGATACACTTTTGGGCACAGACAGGAAATGAAATCTGCCCACTTGGGGCAACGTGCTTGCCCATGTTGGGTAACGTGCTTGCCCCATGTGGGCAACGTGCTTGCCCCAAAAACGACCAAAAGTATCATGAAATGACTCGCTCGAAAAGAAGATTCAAATCCTGCCATCAGAACACTCTCACTCTGGCTGATTACCGTTTGGATATTGTTGGCCATTCTTAGATTTGTAAGCAGAAAAAAATATAATCTTACACTTAATCCAACTAAATTTTGTATTTTTGCAACAAATTGTCTATCTTACCATAGAAGAGAAGACGAATTTTATTAATATACACAAAATGAGAAAGCTTTTTCTCATGGCTTTAACACCATTAAGATGATGCATGACGATGGCAGACTAAATAGGCTTCCGCAACCATCATGCATGGTTGCAGCTAATGACATAAAGTAGAAAGGAATTTATGAAACCGGACGGTACGAGTTCTTTTTCTGCAGCCGACGAGAACCCCGTTTCTCCAGAGGGCACACAAGTTACTGAGCAAGACGTAAAGGCTCGCTCAGAGGTAAAGAAGTGTCGTCGCCCAAGCGAAACCACATGGTCATATCTCTTTTTGCATCACAGAAAGGTGAAGGCAATGGAAGAACAGTTCGCCAAAGACGGCATGACATATTTCGTGCATAAGACCGTGAGATATTTCAAGCGCACAGCCAGGGCGAAGGTGCAGCGCAAGGAATTGCCCACCGTCAGCGGTCTCGTCTTCTTCCAGGGTCTTCCCAAAGATATACAAGCCTATCTTGACAGGAATTTCCCTAACGTTCATTTGTGCAAGAACTGCAGCACAGGCAGGGTGGCGGTGATATCAGACTCCCAGATGCGTCCCTTTATGCGCATCAACCAGACTGAGCCGGAGCGTATCCGTTTCCTGCTCAAACCATTCCATTATTATGCCCGCAACCGCATCCTGCTCCGCATCACCGGTGGAGAGCTGGCAGGACTCGAGGGCTACATCATCCGTATCGACCGTGACCGTCGCCTCGTTATGGATGTGGGAGGAATGAGTGTCGCCATCAGCGGCATCCATGCCGAGCACTTTGAGGAAGTAGGGCAAGACAATACATCCCCTGCCGATGAGAACATCTTCTATCAGCGCAATCTGCACGAGCGGCAAGTGCTGATAGACCGCTATTTCCACCCCTTGAAAACCGACAAGGACGTGGCGGAGCAGACAGAAAACATCGACTATTTGAGAAAATACGTGTTGGAAGAGCTGTCACGCAATCGCCTCACCCTCAATGCCGCATGGAGCATCTGCTCCTTCATCATCGAGGAGATAAATTACTACTATGCGCCATTCATCGAACAGTTCAAGGAAAACCTCGACCCTATCATGAGTGAAGGGGGCAAAGTGATCCAGCTGATGGATTCGATACTCAGCAATCCGGCATTGGATAATGACGCCAAGGACAGATTCCAGAGTGAACTCGAAAAAATGACGCTGGATTACAACTATCTGTTCTGATTACTGTGAGACATATAAACAAAAAATACAATATTTATCCAGAATATAAGACACAATGAACGATTCCAACAATATTAAAATAGCAGTAGCAGGAACAGGCTACGTGAGGCTGAGCATAGCCACGCTGTTGTCTCAGCACCATCACGTTACAGCAGTGGATGTAATCCCCGAAAAGGTGGAGAAGCTGAACAACCGTATTTCTCCTATTCAGGATGATTACATAGAATAGTACTTGGCAGAGAAGCCACTGAATCTTGTGGCTACTCTCGATGGCAAGGCTGCATATAAGGATGCCGACTTCGTGGTCATCGCAGCACCAACCAACTATGACCCGGTAAAGAATTACTTCGACACATTTGAAGAAAGCCGGCTGGTATGTCTATACAGAGAACAACCAGTTTGGTGCCGAAGTGAAATCATGCGTCATTGGTGTCTATCGTCTGACGATGAAATCCAACTCCGACAACTTCCGCCAGTCTGCCATTCAGGGAATCATGAAACGTATCAAGGCAAAGGGCGCAGAGGTTATCATCTACGAGCCGACACTTGAAGACGGCAGCACTTTCTTCGGCAGCAAGGTCATTAACAATCTGGATGCCTTCAAGACGGAAAGCCATGCAATCATCGCTAACCGCTATGACGCTTGTTTGGATGATGTAAAGGATAAGGTTTACACACGAGATATATTTAGAAGAGACTAACCTATTAAAATAGAGTAGAAATGAAAACAATAACAGTACTACCTAACAATGAAATTAAGTATGTAAAGTCTATCATTTTCATGGTAGAACTTTTTGGAAGGCTATATACTGGTAAACTTGTGTATAAAAGAGAACCTTCTGACAATTACAAAATGGATGAAAGCAAACGCTCTTCAATAGATAAAATGATGTGCGATTATCCTGAAGAATGTTATCCGTCAGATATCATAGACACACTTATTTTAGAAGGAGTACGTAAGAAGTATCCTTCTGCACAGGTTCATACTCATCTGATGTTATTTGGCTGTGACAAGGAGCGAATGGTGGCAGAATTGGCTTCTTATGCAACTGTTTCATTTCAGATAAATATCCAGCCGCGTATAGACGATATCGATGCTGTTGTAAAGAGTGGCAAGACGTCTTGGCGTGTATTTACTAAAGTGTTACCACTTTATTTGACGAATTCAAAGGATACTACCCTATTCCAAAACGAAGGCTCTTTCATTTACTATGACTTGGACAGAGAACAAGACATGATTAGTCTTGAACCTCAACTTTTGAGTGAGGTCACTGTGTTTTAGTCATACAACTTGACATTATAAGACAACCTGTATTTATGATTATTAAAACATTATATCATTAGTGTCCCGTTAAACTCGGGATCAGTTAAATGAATATTCAAATACCCCTTTAAAAGAAGGGCTATATAGTTCTTTGATTTTGTGATGTAGATATGGAACATAGCAGCCATTTAAATGGTGCGCTAAGTTCAAATCCAAATTGTCGCACCCTTGAAATCTCTTTCAAAAGACTGTATTTCAATTAATTCAAAGAGCGATTAGTCCACTTTAACGGGACAGTAGTGAGGAAGATTAATTATGAGTGAAGAACAATATAATGAATTGTTGAAAGCTTACTCTAAGGAGGTTTTGGCAAATATGATAAAGGCAGATATACGCAGTAGGTTTCCCGAACCTTATGCAAGCATGTATTGCCAGCAGTTTGATGATTTCAAGAACGTTGCAGATTTCTTTGAGTTTGCAGCAAAGTTAATGAGAAGATAAGGCAATGTTTAATTTTGGGTAATAAATGACGGCTCATTTGATAGAGTTCTTTCATTTGCCGGAGGTTGAGGACGATACCATTTGGGAGAATGATAGAAATGAGTTTTAAAAATCAATAGAAAAGAAAAAGTAAATATCAAATCAAACATCAGATAATAATAAACGAATAGCGAAGAGGACGTTGCTTCTATATTTCCGAATGCTGTTCTTGATGGTATCGTTGTATACGAGTCTGGGGATAGATGATGTGTTGGAGTAAATGTCAATATCCGAAACAAACAATAACAATAATACAAACAAATATGGTAGGTGAAATGCCCAAGACTTATTTTTGAGCTACTTTTCAGCTTTTGACATGAAGCCTACCTTTTAAAGGCAAGAAAATGACAAACAAGGACAAATATATAAAAGATTTAGACTCTCTAATTCTTAGAGGAGTTGAATTGCAACGAGGACTTTATAATGAATTGAGGAATGAGTATAAGGATTCCTTTGATAAATTAAGTGCAGATGAAAAAGAAAAGTTTTTGAAGGCAAGCTTTAAGGACAACTACAACTCTTGGTATAATGAGTCGCTTTCTGTTATTAAGCAACTGATGCCTGAACGCTTAGACGATTTTGTCATGCAGTATAAGCTACCCAAACGTAAGAATACAGAAATTAGTTATTTGACATACACAATATCTGATTATTTGATGGACCTTGTGGTTAAAGATGCTTTTGGTGGTATCAAAGTAAATGGAACAGCTGCTGTAACAAAATTTCAGCAACAATATCAGATTGTACTTTCTTTAAAAAAACGTTTCGAGTCTTCCCTTTATGATATTAAGCAATTGGTTCAAGCAGATATGATGGATTCAGAAATAGATTCTGCAAAGTTGTTGTTAAAGAACGGTTTTTTGCGAGCTGCTGGTGCTATTTGTGGGGTTGTCTTAGAAAAACATTTTTCTACGATTTGTCAGGCGAGGGGACTTAAACAATCAAAAAAGAATCCTTGTCTTAATGATTATAACCAATTGTTGAAAGATGAAGGAATTATAGATACACCAACATGGAGAAAAATAAGTTATCTTGCAGATATTCGCAACCTGTGTGACCATAATAAAAAAGAGGAACCTACGAAAGAGCAATTAAAAGATTTAATAGATGGAACAGAGAAAATTATAAAAACCGTTTTCTAATTCGCCATACATCATATGTAAGTACCCAAATTAGAATAAGATTCGTGAACAGAATTTTTGTCCTACCTATTTGCCTGTTTTTGTTCATCGTGCAGTATTATATAACTGCAAAAGTACAAAATCAAATCGTTGGCTGTATTCAATAAATTCAAAGAGCTATTAGTCCACTCTAACGGGACAGTAGTGACTTAATAACAGAAGTTGGTGATTTTGTTTCGTACCAAAAGTTAGCAAACGAATTCGATTACAATCCATAAATTGGGTTCTGTCATTGTATTATAATCATTGTATCCTGCATATTGGTAGACACATTATATTGAAATTAATTTTACGTAATGTCTGATATTTCAGCTAATGACAAAAGAATAGCAAAGAACACGTTGTATCTGTATATGAGAATGCTCATTACATTAGTAATAGGTCTTTTTACAGCTCGTGTTACGATTAATGCACTTGGTATCCACGACTACGGATTGATGAATGTAGTTGGTGGAGTAATGGGCTTTTTAGCATATTTCAGTTCCCTTTTGAGTCAAGGTACATCTCGCTTTCTTACCGTAGGCTTAGGCAAGGGCGATATGAAACAACTACGAAATATTTTTTCTGCTTGTGGAACAATCCATATCGTATTATCTCTTGTAACGTTGATACTTGGCGAAACTGTAGGTCTTTGGTTTGTCAACTATAAATTGGTCATTGATCCCGACCGAATGTTTGCTGCCAATTACATCTATCAGTTAACGCTTTTCTCCAGTTTCCTTGGCATCACGCAGACACCATACATAGCAAGCATCACTTCTCATGAAAAGATGTCCACTTTCGCTTTTATGAGCATCTTGGATATGGTATTCAAACTTGCAATTGTGGTCATGTTGCTTTATATTGATACAGACAAGTTGATAATGTATTCTACATTCTACTTCTGTACTAATTTGTTTATGTTCTTCTTGTATCGCATCTATTGCTTACGCAAATTTGAAGAATGTAATATGCATTTACGTTGGGATCCTAAGCTATACAAAGAAATATGGAATTATGTAGGATGGAATTCTGTCGGCACCTTCGCTTTCATGGCTAACAATCAGGGTATAACAATTCTCTTAAACATTTTCTTCTCTACTGTTGTAAATGCTGCCAGAGGCATCGCAACAACGGTAAGCAGTCAGGTCAGTGGCTTTGTTATGAATTTCCAGGTTGCAGCAGGTCCGCAAATATATAAACTGTATGCAACAGGAGAATACCAACAAATGAACCGTTTGGTGTGTAATACAGCAAAATACTCTTCATATCTATTGATCCTAATAGGTTTGCCTGTCTTTATCAAGACTGAAATATTAATAAAGCTATGGCTCGGCAACATACCTGAATATGTTATTCCTTTTATCAGAATAACTTTGATAGAGTTGTTCTTCAAGGCGATAGACTTCCCTATAGGCAATGGTATACATGCGTTTGGCAAGATGAAGCTGCCGAATATAACTTCATCTATAGCCTACATTTCTGTTCTACCTCTCACTTACATTTGCCTTCGTTGGGGGGCATCACCGGTTGTGGCATATGTCATGGCATGTGTGTCATATCCTTTAGCTATGACTTGCGACTTGTGGATTCTTAACAAATTCTCAGGATTTGACATCAAGTCCTATTTGTTTCATGTCCCGTTAAAGAGCATTCTTATCATCTTGCTTTCAGCAATATTACCAGTTTGGGTATCTAATTCGTTTGAAGACGGTTGGCTAAATCTTATTTTGACGTCTGTTGTTTGTGCAATTGTTTCAGCTACGTTTGTTTTCTATATTGGTCTTGATGCAGAAATGCGTGAGAAGGTTCTTAGAAAAGTAAAAAACAAACTATCTCTTGCGTTCAATTAAAATACGAAACAAATACAAATGGTTGAAACTGTAAATTTTAATTATGACAAAATATACATTTTTGCTCCCTGCCTACAAACCATATTTCTTGGCTGAGGCATTGGAGAGTATAAAAGAACAGACAAATACAGATTTCAAGGTTATTGTAAGTGACGATTGCTCACCACACGATTTGGAATCTATATTTGAAAAAACATGCGGAGACGATCAACGTTTCTCTTTTCGTAGAAACAAGGAGAACATGGGCGGTAAAAGCCTTGTTTCTCATTGGAATCTTTTGGTTGATATGTGTGATACGGAGTATTTCATTATGGCTAGCGATGATGATGTCTACGAACCTGAATTCCTTGTCGAAGCAGACAAATTGCTTGTAAAGTATCCTAAAGCAAATTTGTTGCGTGCTCGTTCGCGTGTGATAGACGGAAAAGGAAAGGAAAAAGCCGAAGAGGATGTCACGGACGAATGGCTTGACAACCTCCATTTCATACACCGTATCTATCAGAAAGACTGGGTTGGAGGAATAGCAAGCTTTGTTTATCGCACAAAACACCTGAAGGACAAGGGCAATTTTGTTGATTTTCCCTCTGCATGGTTCTCTGATGATGTTACCAATTTTCTTATGGCAGACGAGGGATGCTGCATGACTCAGCATACAACCTTTAATGTGCGTAATTCTGATGTTAATATATCTGGTCAATGGGGCAATCCTATTGATAGCAGAAAGAAAATGATTGCTACATACATGAACTACGATTGGATGAAAACTTATATGCACAGATTTGATTGTGGAGTTGACAAAGAATTTCTTTCAACAATCGAAAGGGAGTATAAATATAAAATATATACGAATATACAAAGTTATATTTATAGCTGTTATGTAAAAGATTTCCTACGCTTTCTTGTTAAATGTCCGAATGATCTTGGCTTATTTAAACCACGTATGTTGGCTCATTATTTACGAAATAAGATAAAAATATAATTTACACATGAACATCTCCTTATGCACTGACAATAATTTTGTCAAGCCGGCACTGGTATGCATCACCTCCATATTTGAAAACAACAAAGGTGAGAATGTTTCTGTATATGTTCTTACCGATGGCATTACAGATAAGGCAAAGGGCATGTTTTCTCTGCTTGCTAATCAATATGGTCAGAAGATAATTATAAAAGAGATAGATAAAAGTTGCTTTAATGGATTGATTGTCAATGAGCGGTTCCCGATTTCTATGTACTATCGTTTTCTTTTGCCTGATATGCTTCAGAATGAAGACAAAGTACTTTATCTTGATTGCGACATTATTGTACGTCATTCATTGAAGCCTTTTTATGATATAGACCTTTCAAGTAATGCTCTTGCAGCAGTTGTTGCAGAGAGTTGTGACGATATTGTTTTTGAGAATATACTTTTACTCAAAGGAAAGTATTTCAATTCTGGTGTCTTGCTGTTAAATCTTGATTTTTGGCGCCAAAATAATACTGCAAAAAGACTTATCGAATGGGTGGCAGATAACCCTGATAAATGTTCTCTGCCTGATCAGAATGCTCTGAACAAAGTACTGGATGGATATATTGTTTATGCAGATTACACATACAATTATCAAGAATGGTGGTTTAGAGATTCCTTAGTCCATTATATGCACTATAGCAAGTGGAATGAAATTAGAGAACGTGGTAAGGATCCTGTAGTTGTGCATTTTTGCGAGGCTGAGAAGCCTTGGTTTACAGAATGTAAAAACCCTTACCAGAATGAATTTCTGTATTATGCAAATTTGCATGACTTTATTGGCTTCAAACTTCAAAAGCGATATGGCTTTACTTATCAATGTGCTAATTTCGTAGATCGTATCGGTTTGAAATTCAGATATTGGGCAGAGAAATGGCAGAAGCATATAATTAAGAACATAAAAATCAAATAATATTATGTGTGGAATTTTTGGAACGACACGACGCTATGAGCGTAGTGTTGTAGAACATAAACTGGAGTTGATGAATTTCCGTGGTCCAGACCATACGGGCATGGAGGAAATGCATACACCTGATGGCGAGACTCTGACATTGGGACATGTGCGTCTGTCTATCATCGACCTTGATTCCCGCAGCAACCAGCCGTTCGTTTATACCGACGATATCAGCATCGTCTTCAACGGTGAGGTGTACAACTTCCTTGAACTGAAGAAACAGTATCTGGGCGATGTCACATTGAGGACAGAGAGCGACACAGAGGTTATCTGTGCTATGTATGAGAAATATGGACTCGACTCTGTGAAACTTTTCAATGGTATGTTCGCTTTCGTTATCTATGACCGTCGCAAGAACTTGATGGTAGGTGCTCGCGACCGCTTGGGCAAGAAACCATTTTATTATTGGCATGAAGGAAAGGACTTTGAATTCGCATCACAGCCTAAAGTCATAAAATATGCCAATGATTTTCATATTGATGCCACTGCTCGCCAATTCTATCTGCTGCAAGGTGTCATTCCCGATCCTTATAGTCCATTTGAAGAGGCGAAGAAATTGCGAGCCGGTGAATGTTTTACCTTTAATCTTTCTTCTGGCAAACTAGATATACAGACTTATTGGGATGTTGACACAAACTCTTGCGGTTTTACGGCACCAAAAAGTTATGATGAAGCAAAGCAGATGGTCAAAGATCTGCTCTTTGATGCCGTTCGCCTGCGCCTCAATGCGAATGTGCCGGTAGGTACATTCCTGTCTGGAGGTATCGACTCTTCATTGATTTGCGCCATCGTTTCAAAGTTCAACAAAGACTTATGTGCATATACTGCAGGCTTCGACAACCAGCAGTTTGACGAGAGTCATTTTGCTGTTGACGTAGCGCGCTCCTTGGGTGTACCTATTAAGGTTTGTCCGTGTACCGGTGACGACCTCATGAAAGTTTTCAACGATTATATCACCTATTTTGATGAGCCTTTTGCCGACGACAGCCTGATTCCGAGCAGCCTTGTCGCTGAAAAGGCACGCCAGGACGTTACGGTGATTCTTGGTGGCGATGGTGGCGACGAACTCTTCTATGGCTATCCCAAATACGAATGGACAAAGGCACGTCTGCACCAGTATAAGAAACCGTATTGGCTCCGTAAGCTATTCACACCATACTTCAAGCATAAGGGTGGAGAGGGAGAGGTTATGCAGTCTACCCAGCACGACTATGCCGACGTATATCGTAGCCTTGGTATGTTCTGTTATGATATGGGAGGCGCGGAGAAGTTCGACCGTATCACTCTTGGCAGGCAACAGCCCGACATGAAATACCTGCAGAACAAGCAGCGTGGCATCCTTGCATACAGCGATTACGACATGAAGACATTCATGAACGCCGTAAACCAGAAGGTTGACCGTGCCACAATGCGCTGCAGCATGGAACTTCGCAGCCCTATCATGGACTATCGTGTTGCAGAATATTCCCGCTTGTTGCCATACGAATACATGATAGATGGAAATCTCGGATTGAAGCGCATCTTGAAGGACATCCTTTATGAAATGGTACCAAGAGATTTGCTTGATCGTCCAAAACGAGGATTCGTTCCACCAACCAAGGATTGGTTTCGTGGGGAAGTCAAGGAGGATTTGTTGGCTACGATTTCACATGCTAACATCGAAAGGCTGTTGCCGGAGTTGGACTCCGACAATTTCTTGCAGTTGAGAGATAGATTCTTAGGAGGTGAGGAAATTGCATCAAGAATGTTCTTCACGGTTTATACATATATAAAATGGTACAACAAATACAACGATAAGTTATGAAAACTCAAATAGTATATACTTTACATGCCACTAAAGATTTCTTGTTTATGGAAGAATGTTGGGTGTCAGCATATTCATTGCGATTATATCACCCTGAGGCAATTGTGTCATTGATTATTGATCGTGAAACGAACGATTATATCCGAGAGTTTTCTGAGTTCTGCAACTTGTTTACAAAAATTGTAGTTGTAGATGTTCCTGAACGCTATAGCCGAAAGGAAAAGTCGCGTGAGCTAAAAACCAAGTCACGACTTTATGTTGATGGTCCCATGTTGTTCTTGGACAATGATACGGTAATTTGCAAACGATTAGATGAGATAGATAAACTAAGTTGTGATATGGCTGCTGTTCCTGAAACGCATTTGCCATTGGGACAAATGCCTTTCTCTCCATTGGATAGTGTCGAAAAAGCTTTTGGCTTGGATGCTTCTGATAGTGAATTTTACTTCAATTCTGGGGTAATATATGTTGCAGACAACGAACGAACTCGCCAGTTTTTTAAAAAATGGAATGAAAACTGGACTTATTCATGCTTTAAAAAAGATATCTCACAAGATGAACCTGCATTTTTGAAGACCAATCGTGATTTTGGTAACATCATACAAGAGTTGTCCGGTATTTATAATGCTCAGATTCAGATGAGTCTAAAATATTTTGCAGATGCTACTATCATTCATTGGTGGCACATGAATTTTATAGAAGACCAAAGCTATTCACCATATTTTAGTAAGGAAATATATAAAAAAATACGCAAAGAAGGGATAATTACTGAAGAAATAGCAACAATGATAAAAAATGCAAAGCAGTCTTTTGCCTCGCCAACAATGCCTGTTGGCATAGACCAGATTTATTTTCTGTTCTCACCTTCTGGTAGAATTTTTAGTACGATATATAAAAATGGAGGTTTAGCCTCTGCTCTTATGTTAAAGATTTCTGTTATATTCGACAAATTTTTTCGTATTACAAATCATAGAAAATGATATCTATTATTATACCTGCATATAATGCCGAACGGACTATACTCCAATGTGTACAAGCAGTTCTTGCGCAAACATTCAAGGATTGGGAATTAATAATTGTTGATGATGGAAGTAAAGATAGAACATTGAATCTTTGTCAAACATTTAGCGATGAACGAATTAAAGTCCTACATAAAGAAAATGGTGGGGTGAGTTCAGCTCGCAATATGGGATTGGAGTCTGCAAGGGGTGAATATATTACTTTTATAGATGCTGATGATAGAATATCTTCGGATTATCTTTTGCACTTATGGCAGGGGAGAAATTATGATTTGGCTATAACTGGTTTTTATTATGGCAGTCAACCGGAAAAATCAAATTTCAAATGTTGTTTGTCCGATAAATTGAGCTTGGGCAAAGAACTTTCTACACTGATTAACGCTGACCAACTTTGTTATCCATGGGGACGTTTGTTCAAGCGTGTTATTATTGAGCAAAACCATATACGTTTCGATGAAAATATGCGTTTTGCGGAAGATAATGTTTTCAATTGGGAATACCTTTGCCATACGAAATCTCTATACCTTCATTCTATTTATAAAGACTATTATAAGTCCTCAGATGGAGATAAATTAGGATATAATTTGTCGTATTTAGAAATGGATTATATTGATGGACGCTTGTTTGAATTGTCTCAAAGATTGGAAAATTATTATAATATACAATTGTACCTGGATCCAAAACAGTTGATGCATGTTGTATTTCTGAATGATATATTGGAACTACCAGCAAGTCAACTTTGGCAATACTATAAGAAATATCATCCAAATGGAACCATGCAAGATGGTTATGGCTTTATTATGCAGACTGTGTATTACTTGACATTGATAGATGTTTCAAAAGTAAACAGGAAAAAAAATCGGGTTCAAAGTTTATCACGATTATCTAATTTTATGGATTGTCCATGGAGATTGTTCTATTATGCAGATATGAAAACGAAGTATCTTATTCCATTCATTAAGCTTCGCTTGTTCAAGGTAGTTTTGGTTCTTATTGATAAGATATTTAAATAAACTATAATGATTCGTATTATTGATAAAAAAGATTGTTGTGGGTGTTCGGCCTGTGTTCAAAAATGTCCTAAACATTGCATATTTATGGTTGAAGATGAGGAGGGATTTCTATATCCAAAGGTTGATTCTTCCATATGTGTAAATTGTGGCTTGTGTGAGAAAGTTTGTCCGATGTTGGATAACACTTCCAAAACTCAACCTCTTGAATTCTTGGCCTCATTAAATCCAAACGATGGGGAACGAGAGGAAAGTTCTTCTGGCGGAATTTTTATTGCTCTTGCTAAGGTGATAATAAAGCGAGGAGGCGTTGTGTTTGGAGCTGAGTTTGATGAAAAATGGGAGGTTTTTCATGCTTCAGCGGATAAACAAGGCGATGTGCTTCCAATGATGGGAAGTAAATATCTGCAAAGTCGAATAGAAAGTGCTTATATTCAAGTTGAACAATGTTTGAAGCAGGGGCGTTTCGTGATGTTTGTTGGCACCCCTTGTCAATTATTGGGTTTACGAAAATTTTTGTGTAACAAGGATTCTTCGAATTTGTTGGCTGTGGATATTTTATGTCATGGAGTTCCAAGTCCTGGTGTTTGGAGAGCTTATTTGAATGAAACATTTAATGTGAGTGCTGGCAAAGACCGCCTTTTGGCGGTCGCTGGGAAAAATACCGTTTTGAAATCTTCTCTAAATGTAAAGTCTCCGATAGGAGACATTAAGTTTAGAGAAAAATCTGATGGCTGGGAAAAATACCGTTTTGTTGTCTCCAAGAAGTCCGCCTCTAAGGCGGACCAAAATTCCGTTTTGTTGTCCGATATACATGATGATAATGCTTTTATGAAAGGTTTTTTGAGCAATGTGTATTTGCGCCCTTCTTGTTACACTTGTAAATGTAAAAATGGAAAAAGCCATAGTGACTTAACCATTGGGGATTATTGGGGAGCAAAAGTTGCCAATGAAGAGTTAAATGATGATAAAGGACTTAGTTTAGTGCTAGTTAATACTCAGAAAGGTCTGAATTTTTTGGATATGTTGGACTTATCAAGTCATACAGTTTTAGAGGAGAATGCTCATATCCACAATGGCGGCTTTTCTGAGATAATATGGATTCCATTCGAAAGAAAGAAATTCTTTAAATATTTTACCCGAGGTAAAGGCTTTTATCAGAGTTGGGAATATTGTAATAAAGTTAGTTTGAAGCATCGTGTGAAACTCTTTGTGCTTCGAATGATTCAAACTTTCAAAGGAAATAAACGACAGTTATGAGAATAGGTATAATAACATTAGGATTCCATTATAACTATGGTGGAATCTTGCAGGCGTATGCCATGCAAATGACTTTGAATGGTCTTGGGCATAAAGCTTATGTCATAGGATATTCTAACCGTTCTATGTGGAGAATATTTCTAGGAAATATGAAATGGAAACTAAGCAAGATTATAAGGAAGCCGAAGAATGTAATGGATAAAATAAGTACGTTTCCTTTATATCATATTCCTATGAAATATTTTCCTTCTTATGAATATATCAAGAAAAGCTCTTTTGATGGTTATGTGGTGGGCAGTGATCAAGTGTGGCGTAAAGAGTTCATTTTAGATTTTTCTCTGTCGTTTCTTTTATTTACCGAAGGATGGAAAGTTAAACGTGTTGCGTATGCACCGTCTTTCGGTCCCGCTGAATGGACTTATGGCAAGAAGGCTACAAGTATAATCAAGAAATCTTTGTTAACTTTTGACGGCTTGTCAACTAGGGAACGAAGTGGGGCGGAATTGTGCGAAAAACATCTTGGTCTAAAAGCTAAAGTTGTCCTTGATCCAACACTCATGGCCCCTTTGTCAGTTTTTACCAAGTTTGTGAATCATAGTAAGAAAGAGTTCTCGTTACCTTTTGTATATTTTGTAAAACGAAATCTTGCCTCTGTTGATTTTGAAAAAATGATGAGGGAATTGGGCGAATCAGCATTTTCACAAGTTTATCTTCCTTACGAAGGGTATGATTGTGGAGTTTTGCCTTCTGTGGAAGAATGGCTTAGTCATATCCACCATGCTAAATTTGTCTTTACAGATTCATTTCATGCTTGCGTATTCTGCATTTTATTCCATACACCATTTATAATTATGCCAAACCAGTGGGGAGGTAATAGTCGTTTCGATTCCTTGTTGAAACCTTTGGGCTTAGAGAGTAGAATCGTTTCGAGTGAGATGACTAATGTTCAGGATGTATTGTGGCATCCTGTAGATTGGGTGAAAGTAGATAAAAAATTGAACGAGTTAAGGCATGATTCAGCTTCTTTCTTAGAAAAGGCATTAATGTAACTTTTTGCAAATTAGTGAATCTCATTTTATGAAAAATTAGCAATTATGATTTCAGTAGTTATACCTTTATATAATAAGGAAAAATCAATTGAGCAATCATTGAGAAGTGTACTTTCTCAGTCTTATGACGACTTTGAAGTCGTGGTTGTTGACGATGGCTCCACTGACGGTTCGGTTGGCGTTGTTGAGGCTATAAACGACCCTCGCATTAGATTCGTAAAAGAGGAGAATGGTGGACCCAGTAAGGCTCGTAATACAGGTGTGAAGAATGCTAAGGGCGAGTGGATACTTTTTCTTGATGCAGATGACGAAATGCTGCCAGGGGCATTTGAGTTCTTTAGTGAAAAGATACAAAAACATACTGATGTAGATATGTTTCTTGGCGAGGTGATTGTCAACAATGGTAAGGCAGTGTACTTGGCAATTGAATACAAGGAAGGTGTTGTTGACAATCCGTTCAAAGCTCATGTTTTAGGTCGTTTATTTCAATGTTCAGGCACTACAATATACAGAAAATCCATTGTAGAAGAAAACCCATTTGACGAGCGAGTGCGTAGATATGAGGATTTACAGCGCATATTCAAACTATATCGCAAGTACAGACTGTTTCTTTGTCACAAGCCGGTAGCAATGATTAACTTGGAGTTTTCTGCTGCCTCTCGTGCCCGTAAAGACATAAAAGAAGACTTCTTGGGGCATCTTGATTTCAAAGGCAAATCGTTTTGGGAGAAGATGGCGTTGTATGCGCTTTATCTTGGTGAGCGCAACTACTATCCAGAGCAATGCAGAAAGCTGTATCCTGGGCTGCATCGCAGATACGATTGGTTGTTGCTGTACAAGTTAATTCACTTCTTAAAATAGAATGACAAAATTATTAGCAATAATAAAGAAGCTGCCGGTTTTAAGTAATCTGCTCCTCTATTCATGGCAGAAATGGCATAATGGCAAAAAAGTTAAGTTCTGGTACTCTACTCATATATCCTATCGTTGTGGCTTTGAGGGAATGAACATGGTTGGTCCACATACCGATTTCTTTGGTTCCTTAGGATATGGCTCGTATATCGGTGGAGGTGGAATGGTTAGTGCTGAAGTCGGGCGATTTACGTCTATCGGTCCCAACTGCCGATACATCAATGCTACCCATGCTTATAAGGCGCCGTTCGCTACAACATGTCCTTTGTTCTTTTCTAAAAGCAACGGAAACAATCCGCAAGGTGAGACGTTTGCTACAGAGCAGATGATAGAGGAGTTCAAGTTCTATGATAAAGCCAGAGAACTTGTAAACAAAATCGGTAACGACTGCTGGATTGGTTCCAACGTCACTTTAATTGGTGGGGTAGAGATACACGATGGAGCGGTAGTACTTGCCAATGCTGTGGTTACAAAAGATGTTCCGCCGTATGCAATTGTAGGTGGCGTACCTGCCAAAGTCATTGGCTATCGTTATGATGACGAAACAATCCAGTTCTTGCAGAAAACCAAGTGGTGGAATAATCAGCCGGAATGGTTTGAAAAGAACTGGAGACTGCTGAATGATGTAGAAGCATTGAAAGAATATTTTAAACTCAATTAAATCATTTTAAGTGAGAATATGACAACTTATAACAATCAAAACAAAAGAAGGATAAAGGTGTTGGCTTATGCCTACCAGTTTCAGGAGATGTTCCTCTCGAAGGACATTTTCCTGATTCCTTACTATATAGCTAAAGAACTTGGAGGCGAGTGTACGTATCTGTACACCGAAAACTTGGGTAATACGGAGATACCGGGCGAACACCGCGGAGTTGCCATCAAGAAGACTTGCAACACCAATCAATGGAAGGTCTTCTTGCAAGAAATAGTGTCTCACTCAAAGGATATTGACGTGTTGTTCCTCACAGGAAGCAGTGCGATACATATGTTCGCTACTTATTTGTATAAGAAGCGTAATCCGAACGGTCGGGTGGTGGTGTTCGGAGACATGGAGCCACCACAGGCTCGTGAACTAAACAAGAACGGATTCCATTATTCAGGTGGTCTTGCAGGATGGGTGAAGGATAGATTGACAGATTATTTCTTCCGCCATGTCACTTATCTTGTGGCAAATACTGTGGCATACAATCTGATGGTGGACCTTTGGCAACGCAAGCATTGGAGCGGGTTGCTCCATTTCTATCCGTGTCTGGATGACGAGAAATTCGAATCGTATGGCTTGCAGCGTAGACCGTTTGCCGAGAAGGAAAACATCATGTTGTGTGTGGGCCGAATCGGTTGCTATCAGAAAAACACTGAAATGCTTTTGAATGCTCTGCGCAATGTGGATTTGAAGGACTGGAAGATATATATGCTTGGTCCTATCACAAGTAGTTTCAACTTGAATGAAGACGATAATTTCCAGAAAACGATAGATACTTTTTTTGAAGAATATCCGCAACATAAGGGTAAGTTTGTTTTTACGGGTATGGTTTACGATCAGAAGAAAGTGTTTGAATATTACAATCGGGCAAAGGTGTTGCTTGCAACTGCAAGACATGAAGGTTTTGCAAATGTCTATAGTCAAGCAGCTGCCTTTGGGTGTTATGTCGTAAGTACAGATGTTGGCGGAGCAGATGTGTGCTCAAATGATTGGAAATATGGGGTAAAACTTAATCAAAACGATGATGAGAGTTTGGCTGAAGTTTTAAATGGTATAATTGAAGGTTCTTTGAAAATTCCTGTAGAACATGCGTTATCATTTAAGTCTATGAGCTATAGTTATCGCGTAAATACATATTTATTGCCTATAATAGGATGTGAACCTCTGCCAACAAACCATAATGTATGGAAAGAATATGGATAGAGATATAACTTTTGATTTGATGAAGGGCGTTGCAATAATTGCAATGCTTTGTGGTCATTGTATAATTCCACAGACTTTACATCATTTTATTTACATGTGGCATATGCCTTTGTTCTTTATTGTTTCTGGTTATTTCTATCGTACTAAACCGTTTAAAGACTTTTGGCATGGTACATATAGGAGTTTGTTAGTGCCATATGCTTTTACATGTTTTGTGGCATTTATATTGGCATTTGTCCTGAATTTGGAGAATTATCAAAAAATAATTTATGGTACATTTGGTATTTCTTCTGCTTGGTTTGGTAGTAATGCTGTTGTAGGTTATGGTGGTAATGGTCCATTATGGTTTCTGATGGCTTTGTTTTGGTGTCGTTTTATATATGATACATTGCAGAGATTTATTAGCAACAAATACTTATTGGGGGGGGTAGTGGCAGGCATTTCAATATTTGGCGCTTTTATAGGTAACAAATATTACATACCCTTTTACTTGGCTCATGGAATGATTGCAACTTTATTTTATTATGTTGGTCATTTAAGCCATAAATACAGCATTAATAAATTGAGTTTTAAGCATTGGCATTTACTATTACTGGGTGCATTTATAATAGCAGGAATGAAAGTCGGTGAGCCTTATTTTTTTGCATTGTATTTTCCCAACTTTATCATCAATACATTTGCGGCAATAAGTACAACTGGTGCTATTTACTTCATATCTAGGAAATTAAAAAATACCCAAACATTATGTTTTCTATCAAATGTTGGTAGATTGAGTTTATTACTGCTTTGTATACATGGTATAGATTACATTTTAAAAGGAACCAACACTTTTGTGTATACTTTATGTTCATTGAATGGAAGAGTTGCTTATATCATATATGATATTCTGTTAATGACAATGCCGGTTATCGCAACTTGTTTTTTTGTGAAACTTACTTTTGTTAGGTTTTTGTTTAATGTTAAATAACATAATATTAGTTATTAATTTTGAACAGTTACTTAGTTATTAATTTTGATAGGAGCTCTATCTGAATATTTGTAGATTTATTTTAACAAGTCTAAGTATGAAGAAAACTGTTAAGGCAGTTAAGCCTTTTATATATGATAACAATAGTAACTTCAAGTTGGCTGTTTATCAAAAATGGAAAGAGTGTGGAGGAGGTGTTGTTCCTTCACGCCCATTGGAGAAATACTATGAACGTTTAGCTTATCACTTGGATTTACCGACACTGTATCAAAATAGTAAAGAAGCTCGTCTGAGATTTGTAGAAGGAGCAAGTTTGCGTTTTGACACATTCCCAGATTATCTTGGCTATGAAATTATACCGGTCATATGGGATTGTTGGCCTAGATATGTAGAAAATATGGCAAAATGGTTTCACAAGCATAAGGTTCAAACAGCTTTCTTTACATCTTCTCAGACAGCAGAACGAATGCGCTCTTTATGTCCTAATGTCAACATCAACCACTTGCCAGAAGCTATAGAGACAGAACTCTATCATGCTGGCAAACCATTGTCAGAACGTTCTATTGACTATCTGGAATTTGGACGTTGCAGCAGAATCCTTGATTCTACTCAGTTTGATAAAAGTATCATTGTTTTAAGTAGCAGAAATGAAAGAACAGGTTTAAAGACTCGTGCCCAGTTGGCAGATGCTTTGGCCGATTCGAAGATTACTTTGGCTTTGACTCGTCTTGATAATCAGCCAGAACTTGCGGAGGGTGTTGATACCTTAACCCAAAGATATTGGGAGTGCATGCTCTCTGGTGTTGTAATTCTTGGACGAGCACCGCAAGAATTGATAGATATTATAGGCTATGATCCTGTCGTTCACTTGGATAAAGACAATGCCAATGACCAAATTCTTGGAATCCTAGAGCATATTGAAGATTATCAGGAGTTAGTGGATAGAAACCGCCAAAGAGCATTGGAGCATGGAGACTGGAAGGTTAGGATTGAGTGGATGATGGGTGTGATGAAGAAGCAGGGGTATGAGGTGTAAAAGAGATAAAGTTACCATTACTCTGCCCCGAAGTATGACGCAGCCCGAAGTTGCTGGTGATATAGAAACTCTTACGCAACGCTATTGGGAGTGTATGTTTTCACGGATGGTGATGGTGGGCCATGCGCCGCAAGAACTCGTCGACTTCATCGGGTATAATCCCGTAATAGAACTTCGTGATGATATCTCAGCCGAAGATTTGATTGCCGATGTATTGGAAAACATAGAAAATTATCAGTCGCTTGTTGACAAAAACAGGGAAACGGCTGAAAAACTCGGAAGTTGGAATGTGAGAATGAAGTGGCTGATGGGAGAGCTGACCTACGAATATAGCTTATAGAAACAATAGGTAGATATGGCTTGTGTGATAACAAACGTTAAATATATAGTCGTTTAGCCTACCTGCACGACCACATTGCCTCTTTTTTGTTATTTTTGAATGTGTTTAGACCATTAACAACGGTCAAGGAGCAATCGGACATCGTTGCACACGGTGTACCATAATCTTGTCATTTAAATTACTAAAGCAATGTTTCATAATATTGAAATAAATAGATTCCGTGGTATAAAATACTCGAAAATAGAAGGCTTGAAACAGATAAACCTTTTCTTCGGAAAGAATAACTGTGGGAAGTCGTCACTTTTGGATGCCTTTTTTCTCATATCAGGTATCTCAAATCCGAAGTTGCCTCTTAATGTTAACATCATACGCAACTATCGTCGATTGGAATCTTCTGATATGAAGCTGGACTTCTATTCTCTTGACATGAGCAGCCCTATCGTAATAAAGGCTGAAAATGGCGAAACAAGAGAGTTGCAAATATCTGTTGTTGAATCGTCTTCAAGCAAGGTGAACCTTCTGGGCGAAGATAACAATGTGGTTTCTACAGATCTTGACAATAAGTATGGCTTGGTATTAAAGTATAAGGTTGACGAGCAAGCTTATGAGTCTTCAATAATAATGTCGCATTCTTCTAACAACTCTTTGGAGCAACGAATAAAGATGCCTGCACATTATAAGGAGAAACTCACATGTAGATACCTTAATCCGAAGTTCGACTTTACGACTTCCATTGACGGACTTGTAGATGTAATAAAGAACAAGGACGAGGCGTTCATCGTTAACGCTTTACGACTCATAGAACCAAATATCAAGGATTTTGTTCTTTCGCAAAATGAGGTTTTGGTGGATATCGGTCTGAATAAGCGCATTCCTATAAATATGATGGGAGACGGAGCACGCAAGATTTTATCTATCTTGACCTCCATATACGAATGTAAAAATGGTATAGTGCTGATAGATGAATTGAGTAATGGCTTCCACTATTCTGTTATGAAAGGGGTGTGGCGATCGATTGTTTCTGTAGCGAAGAAAAACAATGTGCAGATTTTTGCCACCACACACGATCTGGATTCAATAAAAGGCTTGCGTGATGCTGCAATGTCTGGCGAGAAGTATGATGACTTTATCGTATGTTTTAAATTGCAGCGTACTTCCGATAACGAACTGAAGTCGTATACATATTCTCTTGACAGCGTTGATTATTCTTTAACCCAGGAAATAGAAATCAGATAGTATGAATCTTATTTTTATTGAAGCGAAGAATGCAAATACTTCCGAATGCAACTTTCTCAAGACTATATTGTCGAAACATTTTGCAGACAAATCTGTAGAATTTATTTGTATGAATGGGATAGGGAATCTTTTCCAAAAGTCTATCATAAACAGAATGGAACAGGCGCAAGTCGAAGGTGATAGTGTTCTTGTGATGGTTGATGCTGACAGTCCAAGTAAAGGATGGGGATACACTAAGAGACATGACGATATCGAGGCTAAAAAGACACAATTGCAGTTAAACTTTCCTCTATTCATTTATCCTAACAATAGTGACGATGGTGATGTAGAGGTATTGATGGAGAGTCTTATCCGCAAGGATCTGCATAAAGATTGGTGGGATTGCTTTGAGGACTATGAAACATGTATTCAAGGAGCAAAGGATTCTGAAAACAATCAAAAATACAATCTGCCTAATCGTAAAGCAAAGCTCCATACTTATATCACTTCGCAGCAGTTAAACAAAAAACAGCGTGATAAAATAGGTTCCGGATTCTGGCTCTTTGATGATTCTAATTATTGGGATTTAACACGAGAGACTTTGAAGCCGTTATTGGATTTTTTTGAAGATCATCTACAGTGATAGCTTTCTTAGTTATTAATGTTACCAGGTGCAAAACTGCTGTTACAGTATTGGGGAATTATATTTCTGCATATATGTAACATATTTACCACGTTGTGAAAGATGTTTTGTCAATGTACGTATGGTACATAAACATCTAAGATAAATTGGAAATATTCAAAAATATTGTGTATCTTCGCAGTATTAATGTAAACAAAGAGGCTATATGTATATATCAAGGATAAAACTATATAATTGGAAAAACTTCCACGATTGTGAAGTTGTGCTTTCCGAACGTTGCTTCATTGTAGGAGCAAATGCTACAGGAAAGTCCAATTTCCTGGATGTTATACGCTTTATGCGTGATATAGTAAAGCAGGGAGGAGGATTACAGGCTGCTGTTGCCCTTCGAGGCGGGTTGAAAAAGATACGTTGTCTCGCAGCCAGACAAAGAGCGGAAGTATGTATAGATTTGGACATCTGCGAAAATGGACAAAGCAGTCCGAAATGGCGATATTCGTTAGAACTGTCTAACAAAGGTGGCGGAATACAAAAGCCATACCCTTTAGTGAATCGTGAGATAGCATACAACTATTACACCAACAAGACGGTACTTGACCGTAAGTACAGTAGCCAAGAGGAGGACTCAGAAACGCTGAAATTCACTCATTTAGAGCAGCCGACAGCAAATGCTGAGTTCAGGGAGATAAAGGATGTGTTTCAGACAACCGAATACCTGAACGTGATTCCACAATTTGTGAGGGATGCCGACTCGGTGATGTTATCATCAGGAATGGAGGATTATTTCGGACGGAATTTCATGGAGCGTCTTTCTCTGCTGAATACAGCAACACGCAATAAGTACCTTAAAATAATCAACGAAGTGCTTCTTACGGCAGTTCCACAATTGGAGAATCTGTCTTTCGTAAAGGACGAGAAAGGTGTGCCTCATATCGAGGCTAAATACAATCATTGGAGGGCTAAAGGCAGCAAGCAGAACGAGAAAATGTTTTCGGATGGAACCATACGTCTCATCGGTTTCTTGTTTGCCATGTTAGACGGTAGCGGCATTATTCTTTTGGAAGAGCCGGAGACGAATTTGCATACTGCTATCATTGAGGCAATTCCGGAGTTTATTGCAAAGGTGCAGCGCAACAAGAAAAGGCAGGTGATCATAACAACCCATAGTTACGAGATATTGTCGAATCCGGGAATACGAGCCGATGAACTCGTTATATTGCGTCCGACACCGGAAGGAACGGTCGCAAAAAATGCCAAGACGGACAACACCGTCAGTGCGATGCTTGACGCAGGTCTAACTGCTGCCGATGCCGCAATGTCTGAAACAAAGGCACAGAATGTAAACGATATAGGCAACGTAGTACTTTAAACCGTATAAGGCATGACAGAAGTTTATATTGTGGGTGAGGATCCTGTTACACAAGAAATCCTTCGCAGACTGATAAAGGATTATGCCCCCAATCTTGTTGTGAAGAATACATTGCCGGCAAGAGGAAGCGAGATAAAGAGCAAGATGGAGAACTTCAACAAGTTCTCTCAGAGCTATCCAGTCATCTTGTTGTCTGATTTGGATACCGACGATTGTGCGCCATTGGCTAAAGCTAATCTTACAAAAAAGATGAGTAAGCAAAATGCCAATTTCATTATAAACATTGCTGTTGATGAGGCGGAAGCATGGCTGTTTGCTGACAGAGAAGGATTTGCAGAGTATTTGGAAATTGCAGAAGACCACATGCCGGTCGCTTCATTACAAAAGTTTGGAGGTTCGAAAAGGCGTATTGAAATGGATATCCCTTTGAAGGCTTCCTATTTCCTGACACATGCACTGATAAAAGAAACGAAGAACAAAGACTTGTTAGCTCAATTATTAGCGGAGGGCAAGTCGTGTAAAGGCCGTGAATACAATTCTGCATTATTGCCATATATACGCACAAAGTGGAATGCAGAGAATGCGCGTAAAAATTCATACAGTTTAGACAGAACAATATTGCGCATACAATCATTGTTAGACTGAAAACAGACTGGGATAATTCTTGCTTTTTCAGATAATCTACTATTCTTTGTGTGACTGAAAAGCAAGTGGTTGGAGGAATATTGGGAGATATGCGGGATTTTTGCTGACTGATTTGTTTTAAAGAATAAAATCGAAAAGAATGAAAATAGCACATATACATTGGTCTTTGGGAACAGGCGGAATAGAGACGATGCTGCCCGACATTGTCAACGAGCAGGCAAAGACGAACGATGTCGCTTTGGTGATTGTAAACGACTGGGTGGAACCTTCTATTCTTGCTAAAATCGACCAGGCAAACGTTAGGGTCGTACTTCTGAATCGACATACTGGCAGCAGGAATCCTTGGCCGATAATAAAATTGAATTTGTTTTTGATTAGGTTCAAACCGGATATCATCCATACACATGCTTATCAAATCATTGATATGATATTGTATCCTTATGGGAAAAAAATAAGGACAATTCATAATACCTATAACAAAAGTGATGAATATCATAAATTTGATGAACTGATATCAATTTCAAAGGCTGTTCAAGACTTTACCGTCAATCAAGGATTTGAATCTGTCGTGGCAGACAACGGTGTTACTGTCAGCAGTATCTTGAATCGTGAGAGTAAACCTTTTGAAGACGGAAAACTTCATTTCATTCAGGTCAGTCGTTTGGATATAGCGCAAAAGGGTCAAGATATACTTCTTAAAGCCCTCGGAATTGTCAAGGCTGATTTTAGGATAGATAATTTCATGATGCATTTCGTGGGAAATGGCGCTGATGAGGAAAAATTAAAAATGATGACTCGTGAACTCGGCATTGAGAGCAATGTTGTTTTTGAGGGATTAAAAGACCAAATGTGGGTTTATTCTAATCTGTGCAACTTCGACCTTTTTATCCAACCCTCGCGTTTTGAGGGCTTCGGCTTGACAGTGGCAGAGGCGATTGCTGCAAAAGTGCCAGTTCTGGTAAGCAACATTGAAGGACCTCTCGAAATCATTGATGGAGGAAGATTAGGCATGACTTTTGAAAATGAGAATTCATTGGATTGTGCTGAAAAAATTGTGGCATTCATGCATGATGGCAGAAATGAAAATCAGGTTGAGGCAGCCTATGAGTATGTGAAAGATAATTATGATGTATCTCTCACCGCTCAGAAATATATAGAAGTGTATAAATCCGTTTTAGCTGATGAATAAGTTTTGTATTTTGATTGTCTGCTTGTTGGCATATGCAGATGTCATGTTGGCAAATGATAGCACAAAGGTAGTTTCTCCTTTTTCTGCCTCATTAGAGTTGACGACCAAGTATATGTGGCGAGGTATAGAATATGGCACAGCCCCGACAGTGTTCCCGATGATAGGTTATTGCTATAAAGGCTTTAATGCTTTTGCCATGGGAGGATATGCTGTAAACGGCAGTCATCAGGAAGTTGATTTAGGAGTTTCGTATACGGCAAACGAATTCTCTTTTGGAGTTTCTGACTATTATTATCCTTCAGCAGTAGGTGAAAAGGATGGGTATTTCAAACTCAGCAACCGCAATACCGGCCATTGGGTTGAAGCGTATGCTTCATGGAACGGTAAAAAGATACCTTTGTGGTTGACGGTTTCAACCTATGTTTTCGGTGCAGATAAAAACGAAGATGGTAAACAGATGTACTCAGCGTATGCCGAGGTGGGCTACACCCACTCGTTCAACGACAACAATAGTATGTCACTTTGTGTAGGAGCAAACTTGAATAAGAGTTTCTACACCGAATATCAAAGCGGATTCAATGTGGTGAACATTAATGCCAAGTATAGCACGGCATTCAAGTTCGGGAAGTTTCACCTGCCGGTAAGTGCTGGCTACATACTGAATCCATATAAAAACAAATCATTTTTCACTATGTCACTTTATTTCGGAATATGATGAAAACAGCAGTTATCCTGTCTGCAAGAAAAGACAAAGGAACAGAAATTCCCTATCCGTTGAAACCATATTGTGAGAATATCTGCCTGATGGATAGAAATATAGAAGCATTGACTGCGCTTGATTATTCCAACATATATCTTGTGGTTGGAGATAAGGCGGAATTGTATCATAAATATGCTTCACAACGCGTTCACCTTGTATTGAATGCAGATTATAAATTCACTTCTTCAATGGGCTCGTTGGCTGTAGCCGCACCTTTCATTGATGATGATTTCCTGTTGGTCGAGGGGGATACCTTCTATGAATATAAAGTCTTGAAGGCTCTGACAGAAACGGCCAACGATAATTGTTTTGCCATTACAGAGGAGTCAGGAAGTGGCGATGAAGCATTTGTTGAGACACGAAAAGGATATGTTGCCAAAATAAGCAAAGACCGTCATCAGATATGCAACTTTGAGGGAGAGATGCTGGGCATCGTGAAGATTTCAAAGCCGACATTTGACAGGATGATGCAGAAATGGAACCATAGCAATAATCCATATTTGAATTATGAGTATCTACTTTTGGATTCTACGGATGTGTTGGATCGGCCATACATACGTTTTACTAACCTTATATGGGGAGATGTGGATTGTGAGGATGATTTCAACAAGCTCTGCAACTATATATATCCTAAACTCAGGCGCAAGGAAGACCCGTTTGATTATGATAATCTGATATCATATCTGAATGCTATATTCCCCAATGAACATATAGAAAAAGAAGTCAGCATAATGCAGATTGGCGGAATGTCGAACAAGAAATTCAAGGTGACCAAAGGGAAACTGGAATATGTGTTGCGTGTGCCGGGAAATGGTTCAGAGGGAATGGTCGTACGTAGCAACGAGGAGCAGAACTCCATGCAGGCTTGCAAGATGGGCATAAATCCGCCTATCAGATATTTCAATGCAAAGACCGGTATCAAGCTTGCGGATTTCGTTAAGAATGCAGAGACCTTGAATGGAGCGACTATCCAACGGCCTTCATCCATGAAGAAAATCGTCAAAATATTCCAGACATTACACCATTCGCATGTGCGTTTTGGAAATGAGTTTAATGTTTTCAACGAAATACGTAATTATGAGAGGCTTTTAGAGGAGTGTAACGGCACAATGTATGAAGGTTATGAAGACCATAGAGAAAAGGTGCTAAGACTCGAAGATTATCTCAATAAGTTGGGAGTCTCCATCAAACCGTGTCATAATGATCTGGTTGCGGAGAATTTTCTGAAGGCCGAAGACGGAACCATATACCTCATCGACTGGGAGTATTCCGGTATGAATGATCCGATGTGGGATATTGCTGCATTATTCTTGGAAAACAACTTTTCGGAGGAGAATCAGGATTATTTCCTCAGTCATTATTTCAATGGCAAAGAACCGGAAAACGCAAGAAAGAAAATCTTTGTTTATCAGATATTGATGGACTGGTTGTGGGCTTTATGGACTGTCATAAAGGAGGCACAAGGTGACGATTTTGGAACGTATGGCGTGGATAGATATACACGTGCTATAGATAACTTGAAAAAAATAGAATTATAATGAAAGCAAATACTTCCGCACTTTTGCGCAAAGGTTATACTACGGGAATCCTGTCTGGAATGACATGGGGACTGGACACTGTGCTGATAGGTGTTGCTATGGCAATGGCTCCTTTTGTGGAGAATCCTGTGCTTGTTATCGGTGGTACGTTTATTTGCAGTATGCTGCATGATGCTTTTGCTGCATTATGGATGGTTATAATAATGGGCTTCAAGGGACGCTTGAAAGAATTGTGGCCGGCATTCAAGTCTAAGGATGGCTTGTATTGCGCCTTAGGCGCTTTGTTCGGCGGTCCGCTTGCCATGACTTTTTATATGCTTGCCATTGCCAAAGGTGGTGCGGCATTGACTGCTACGGTAACGGCTTGTTATCCCCTGTTAGGTTCGGCGATGGCTATGGTGATATTGAAGGAAAAGGTCCGCCTTAGAGGTTGGTTTGGTCTGTTGATTTGCATTCTGGGTATTATCTACATTGGTTATACACCGGCAGATGAGACTGATGTGAATGTCATAGGAGGTATTATGCTGGCAGCCATCGCTGCTATAGGCTGGGCTACAGAAGGTGTGGTTTGTGGATATGGCATGAAGACGGGGAACGTGGATCCACAGATGGCATTGCTTATACGGGAACTGACCTCGGGCATCGCTTATGTCTTGATAGTAGCTCCGGTTATGGTAGGAGGGTATGATAATCTGGTAGCTGGCACGATGGCTGTGTTTGCAGATACTGCTTGTTGGCTGACTTTGTTTTTTACAGCTCTGATAGGTATGGTTTCATTCTTCTGCTGGTATACGGCTATCGATCTTATAGGTGCGGCAAAGGCTCTTTGTTTGAATGTCACTTATTCGTTTTGGGCTGTGGTGTTCACATTCGTTATAGTAGGCGGTAGTTTGTCGCTGAACATTATCATCGGTTCAATATTGGTAGTGACAGGTGTGGCTGTTGCTACATTGGTTTCACGAAGGAAAAACAATTAGATATGAATGCTATAATATTGGCGGCAGGTATGGGTACTCGTTTGCGACCTTTTACCGATGACCGTCCTAAATGCTTGGTTGCAGTCAATGGCGTTCCAATGGTAGAGCGCCAGATTCAGTTCTTGAAGGAGAAAGGTATTGATGACATAACCTTGATTTCCGGCTATAAAGCGGAAGCGTTGGAATATTTGAAAGACAAATATGGTGTGGATATTATTTTCAATGACAGATATGACACCTGCAACAATATCAATTCGCTTTATATCGTAAGAGATCGTTTCCATGATACTTACATCCTGGAGGGAGATGTGTTTATGGAAAAGAATGTATTGCTGGGAGAAATCGGACAATCAACTTATTTCGCCCGAAAAAAAGCGTATGAGAATGAATGGGGCTTGGAAGTGGACGAGAACAATCATCTTGTGAATATAAATATTGGTGACGGTTCTGGTTATTTGATGAGTGGCATCTCTTTCTGGAGTGCCAATGACTGTAAGAAAATCATCAGTCATATGGAAAAAATATATGCTTCAGATGATTATACAAACCTCTATTGGGACAATATGGTGTTGGACATATATCCGGATTTGAATATCCTGGTGCATGGTATTGACGGCATATATGAAATAGACACACCTGAGGAATTGAAAGAAGTTGAACAATTCTTGAATAAGAATAATGAAAGAAATTAAAATAGAAGAACTGCGAACAATCCAAATGGATATTTTGCAGAATGTACATGATTTCTGTATCAAGCATGACATAAAATACACACTGGCATACGGCACATTGTTGGGCGCAGTGCGTCATGGCGGGTACATACCATGGGATGACGATATAGATATCGCAATGCTACGTCCGGAATATGAAAGGTTTATGCGTGAGTATAAGGATGATGTGTACAGATTTACAGAATGTCGGTTGGACAAAGATGTCCATATTGGCTTTGGCAAGGTGGAGGACACAAGAACCCTTGTCATAGAAGGAGGGAATACGAAAAATCTTGGTGTCTGCATAGATGTTTTTCCTATTGATGACTTGTGTGACACTTATGAGGATAGTGTTAAATATGTCAAGAGCTATAAATGGAATTGGTTGATAAGAAAAGCAAAATATAGGGAACTTTCTATTGTGAAATCCTGGAGTAAGAAAATGGCTGTGGCTCTATTGAAGTTTATCTGTTTACCTTTCTCTGTGCATCATCTCACATTAACAAATATTGAAAAAGCCATCAAACATACCAATTTGCAATCAAAGTTTGTAGGCTTGTTATGTGATGTTAATGTAAATCAAGGAGAAATTATGGAACGGGCTATTTGGAGCGGATATCAACTTGTTACATTTGAGGATAGAAAATATATGGCAATAAGTGATATGAATGCATATTTGAAACATGTTTATGGTGATTATATGAAGTTGCCGCCAAAAGAGCAACAGGTGCCGAAGCATGACTTCGAATCAATTAACTGGAAATAATATGTGCATTAATTAAGATATAATGAAAAAAATGAAAGGCATTTCCAAATTCTATACTTTATTCTGGATTATCTATTTCCCTGTTTGCATTGCGTTTACATTTGTTGCTGATTTCGACTTGAGTGATGAGATACTGACGATGTTGCTGTTGCTGTATGCAATAATAAAACATCGATATCTTGTGCACGACAAGAAAAGAACGGCAGAGATAAAGACGTATATTGTAATAATGATGTTTTATCTGTTGTATTCGCTTGTTATACAAGTGACTACTATGCGAGGAGTGATTCTTGACTTTATGCAACAGTTACGCCCTTATGTCGTGTTCTATCTGACATGGATGATGGCGCCAGAATTCACCAGAAAACAGAAGAAATGGATAAAGCTGGTTGTACTTGCCAGTTTCTTTGGCTATCTGCTGGCATTTATGTTTAAACCAGGATTAGTGACGCCGTATGGCAGCGGTGAGTCTGCTGCATTGGGACAGATCGCTCTTTGTAGTGCCATGGTGTATTATCTGTTCTCAAGACAAACGAAGCAAAACCGCAACATAGCAATATTCATAATGCTTTTGGGATTGTTCTCTGGAAAATCAAAGTATTTCGGTGAGTGTGTGGTGTTTATTGCATTGGTGATGTTTGTGAAGAGCAAGATTAAATTTACTTCTGTTAAAACGCTGATGAAGTTGTCATTGTTGGCATCTGTGGTGTTGTTCTTCACCTGGACAAAGTTCAATGTTTATTATGTGGAGGGATTCGATGAAGATGCTGAAGAAAAAGCGCGTCCGGCTACATATGCTACAGGTATGAAGATAATGTTCCATGATTACATTCCGTTTGGAAGCGGATTGGGCTCGTTTGGTACGGCGGCGGCAGCCAAAGAGTATTCTCCTCTGTATTTTAAATATCGCTTGAATGATATCTGGGGATTGGATCCGAGAAACCCGATGTTCCTTGCTGATGCATTTTATCCCACACTGGCCGAATACGGTATCGTGGGACTGCTGCTCTTCCTTATCTTTTGGAAACGGCGATTATGGGAGAGCAATAAGATTCCCGATCTCGCAAGTTATCGTATGGCGCTGATGGCCATTTTGGCTCTTGCCCTGGAGAGCACCGCTGACTCGTCTTATCTCTCGGGTAAGGGTATGGGATATTTCATGATTCTTGCTGTTTGTCTTAATTCAGGCAAGCGGTTGTCCAACAAAATGATGCAGGTATGACAATTTTAGGACTATTGCAACGCATGTCGTTGATACCGTCATATATCTGGGATGCCATGTGGGCACCGGTGTGGAAAGGCTGCATGAAGCATTGTGGCAGGGGGGTGTATCTGCGCCCGATGTCTTCTGATATCAAGGGACTTTGGAATCTGTCTGTAGGTGACGGCACTTCAATTCCTAAGGGAAGCACGATATATTGTACTGACGCACCTTGCACCATCGGAAAGAAGGTACTATTCGGTCCGCGACCTACAATAATTACGGGCGACCATCGTATTGATATTCTCGGCAAGTATATTACCGACGTTACTGTGGAAGAGAAATTCATAGATGGCGTGAATCGGTATGACCAGCCCGTCGTGATAGAGGATGAGGTGTGGTGTGGTGCCAATGTCACGATTTTGAAGGGTGTAACCCTTGGGCGAGGATCAGTTGTGGCTGCCGGTGCGGTTGTGACCAAGTCGTTTCCGCCTTATAGTATAATAGGTGGCGTGCCTGCTAAGTTGCTGAAAATGAGATTTACACCGGAAGAAATCGAGATGCACGAACGAAAACTCAAGTAATAGAATAATTCCGTAATATGGATATTATCATAGTATCGCCTTCTCTTAATCCCAACGAGAACGTGAGCGGCATATCTTCCGTTGTACAGTTCATAATCAGCAGCAATCCAGAGTGTCATTATTTGCATTTCGAATTGGGAAAGAAAGACAGGGAGAGGGGTGGATGGCGGCGTATTCCAGCATTGGCGGGGAGATACCGTGAGTGGAAGAAGATGCTTGAGTCGCATCCAGATGCCATCATACATTACAATCTACCATTGTCTAAACCCTCGCTCCTGCGTGACCCGTGGTTCATTAGGTATGCGCTGAGGCAGAAACGAAAGATTGTGATTCATGTGCATGGTGGGTTGTTTCTTACAGCTCCTTGTATTCCCGACTCATTGAAACGCATTATGCGATGGGTATTCCACCAGGATGTACCGTTCATTGCGCTTAGTGATATGGAGAAGGATATTCTTCAGAAACGGTTTGGGGCCAAGTCTGTCATAGTGCTCCCTAATTGCGTTGACCTTACCGACGCTGAGGCTTTTGCTGAAGAATTTGCTGAGCGTGAAGAAACTGAACCTTTGCGTATCGGATACCTTGGTCGTATCGAACCGAACAAGGGTATGACCGAACTCCTGACGGCCTGTCGCCAACTGAAAGATGACGCTGTACCTTTTACTCTGGTCATTGCTGGAAAAGAACAGACTGAAGGAGAATATCTACCAGAGTTTCATAATGGGCTTGGGGAGAATTTCGAGTATGCTGGACTGGTTTCAGGAAAAAGGAAAATAGATTTTCTTCGAAGTCTTGACGTATTTGTCCTTCCCTCTTATTTCGAGGGCCTTCCCATGTCGCTCCTCGAGACGATGAGTTATGGAACAACTCCTATCGTTACTCCGGTGGGGAGCATACCGCAAGTGGTGAAAAGTGGAGTGAATGGCATTTTCATCAATCACCACGACTGTGAATCGATTGTTGAGGCCATAAAACAAGTCAATGAAGACAGGTCGCTGCTCAGAAGATTGGGCGAGGAAGCCAGAAAGACTATATTCAATGAATTCAGTCCGAAACAGTATATCGAGAATTTAAATCATATTTATGCAGATTTGGATAACTGAGAATATCGAGTATCCCTGGTTATATGCTGATGAAAGATTTTGATAAGTTCAAAAAGCGTTTCGTGCAGTTCGGAGGTTGGCGGCTTATATTGCAATATGCCCGTATGGGAGTGTTGTGGACAGGAGTGAAGGCTTTGCTGCGATGTGCTCTGAAGGGCAGATCGATGAAGGAGGCTTATCCTGCAATCACTGGTAAGGTGGACGAGAAACTGGTTAAGCGCTACCGACATATACTGGACAACAATAAGATGATATACAAGGAGGAAAGATTCATTGTGGATGGACAAGAAAATTGTGCTGAAGGCGGAATTCCTCAAGTAGAATCAGTTCCCAAAATAATATGGTTTTCATGGCTTCAAGGCATTGATAATGCACCGGAGATAGTGAAGGCGTGTCTAACTTCACAACGGAAACATCTCGTTGGATATGAGTTCAGAATCTTCGATTTAGATAATTACCGCCAATGGGTGGAACTGCCCGAAACTGTGGTGAGGAAATACCGCGAGGGGAAAATACCACAGGCTTCGTTCAGCGATTTGCTGCGGTTGTCGGTGCTCAGGAAATATGGTGGTGTGTGGATGGATGCTTCGGTGTATTGCTCCGGCTTCGGCAATGAGAATCTGCAGCAGCGTTGGAACAGGATAATGACCAGCGAGCTGACTGTATTCCGATATTTTGAGCGTGGGTCCAAAATCCCTGTAGGACTGTCAACTTGGTTTTTTGCTGCTGTCCCCAACCAGATTGTCGTATCTACGGTATTGGACATGCTTCTTGCCTATTGGAATGACTTTGACTGCTTGGTGGATTATTACATCATACATCTGTTTTTGGGACTGGCTCTCAGTGAGTTTCCCCAGTTTATGGCACGGATGCCGCATGAGAACAGCAACCACAGTCTGCTTCTCGGTGACGCCCTCTCCCGCACTTATAGTCAGGAGGCGTGGCAGGAACTGGTAGACCATGTGGCAATACATAAACTCAACTACAGAAAGGCGGACGAGGCACGGAAAAATCCGCTGAGCTATTATAATTTCATATTGGAAATAAATCAAAATGACATTCAAACTTAAAAACCTGGATATCCTCTGCAGCAGGGCGCAACTCGAAACGCTGCCTGAGGGAAAACTGCTTATCAATACCATCAACGCCCATTCGTATAACACAGCGCGAAAGGATTCTCTCTTTGCCGAGGCACTTACGCGCGGCGATGTGCTCATTCCCGACGGAGTGAGCGTGGTGAAGGCTTGCCGATGGATAAAGGCGAAGTCGCAGCCCAGGGAGCGTATCGCCGGATGGGACCTCTTCGAGTTTGAGATGAACCGCTTGGAGGGGCTCAGTGCCATGTGTCATGGGGCAGGAGAGGGACTGGCTGACGATGCCTGCGCTGCCACGGAAGCGAAGAAGACCGTGATGTTTATGGGCAGTTCGCAGCGTGTGCTCGATCTGATAGTGGAACGTGCCGCCGAGGTGTATCCTCATCTCAGGGTGGTGACGTATTCACCGCCATACAAACCGGAGTTCTCTGCCGACGACAACCGTGCCATCGTTGAGGCTGTCAATGCCGCCGACCCCGACCTGCTGTGGATTGGAATGACGGCACCCAAGCAGGAGAAATGGACCTACTCGCATTGGTCAGAACTCGATATCCACTGTCATGTGGGCACTATCGGAGCAGTGTTCGACTTCTTCGCCGGCACCGTGGAGCGTGCACCGATGTGGTGGCAGCGTCACGGACTGGAATGGCTCTACCGTCTGCTCAAGGAGCCTAAGCGCATGTGGCGCCGCTATATCATCGGCAATGCCCTGTTTCTCTGGAATATCTTTTTCAGAGAGTGACCGCAAGCCTGCCACACCGCAAATAAACCCAAAACGGGCAAGTGCTGCCTCTTACACGATTAACATATCGTCAGAGGTTGCACTTGCCCGTTATTCTTTTCATCGCCATTACTATATACTATCTTTTGCAAAGGTACTCATCTTTTTCGTCTCGTAACAACTTTTTCTGACATTTTTCGTTAAAAGCCTCATGATTTATTGATTTTTGATAGACTTCAATGAAATTTCTGGTACCCCTAACAACAGCCGCCCTATCTTGTCGCAGGTTAGTCGCACCCTAAAACCAAAAAACGACATAACTCGTTGTTCTTACAACTTGTTATGTCGTTATTAGTTGCGGAGGCAGGAAAATATTATATTTAACACTCGGCTTGATATCATATATTTCGGGCGTTGTCTTTTAATGAGAGAACCAAATCAAGACGTTTTCCTACTTCAGTATTGGCCTTTTTAAGGTCTTCAATTCGAGCGTTTTTCTCATCTAACAGCATTCTTAATGCCTTGATTTCCGCCTTTAAACTCGGAATATCTGTGTTCACGTAATGACTGTTTACCACATTGTTGTTTCCGACAACTGACGGGTTATCTGTCTCATTTCTGTCTTTAAGCAGAAATAAATCATCAATACTACAATTGAGTATTGAGGCGATTTTTACAAGTGTTGAAGCTCTTACGTCGGGTCTTCTCTCGATGTTGGCCAACACTTGATGTGTTCGTTCTCCCCACAAAGCCTTACAAAAAGCCTTTTCAGTAAGATTTGCTCTTGCTATCAACTCTCTTAATCTTCCTGTTTCTAATTTGTCAAAGTCGTATTTCATACACGAATTGTTAAATACTGTCAAATAACAGAGATAAACCCTTTCAAATGACAGTAATATTTATTTTTCTGTTTATATTTGCGTCAAAATTAGTGATTAAATTTGATATGATGAAGGAAATTAACAGGAAAGAGTCGTTTGTAGTCCCTGGGGACTACTACAGAAAACTGGAGAGAAAAGAGAAAGGAAAGTTTCTTGACTACTTGTCATTCCATTACGGAATGAATGTCAACACGACCAGGAATAAACTTCTTGGCAATAATGGTCAAGAGCTGAATACTCTCGAAAGAATGGTGGTTACTGACGTTATAAATCAAGGACTATGGAAAGAATCGAATTTCACTGCAGCCCAGACGGGAACGTGTATTTCCGGCGCAACGGGACGGAGCCGAAACGATTGACAAAATTTGAAACGGAAGTCGTTGATTTTCTGCACGAAATGATAAAGTACAGGTTTCAGGAAGCTTATACGAGATTAGCCTGCTTGTATCGTGGCAGAAAGTTTGAGATGATAGACAGGTTCGTGAGGTGCAACTTCGGAGAACAGGATTTCCTGTCATATGATGTTGATAATGTAGTCCTAAATTTTGAGGAGGTCAGGTGCCCTCTACGTGGCATATGTGAAAACGAAGGAATTATATGTAAGCCTCAATCTACTGTCCCATTATCCGAAAGCGAAAAAGAGATTGTCAATCTGTACTTGCAGGGGTATAGTTTCAGTGAAATCGCCGGTATCCTGACCAAGAATCAGAAGACGGTCAAAGCGCAGCTCTATCGCATCAAGACGAAACTCGGCGTGAGGAACTGCCGGGAAATCATCAAGGTTTTACGAATGAAAAACTACAAATAATATGAAAAAGTTTGGGTCAGTATTTAAAATCAACCTTTCGGAAAGGAATCTGCAGAACATGTATGCTCTGCTTGATGAGGAAGCCAAGCATTTCTCTATGGGAGTCGCAAAAGCGGTAAGAGGCATGCATACAATCACTTTGAGATTCCGCACTGAAGACGCTATGTATTTTGCGAGACTGATAGAAAAGGCAGAACATGAATGATGCATGTCTGGTGTGTATGCATGCAAGAAATTGCATCAACGGGCGATGGTGCGACAAGTTAAAAAGTTACGTCGAATATAAAGAGGAGATAATGTGTAATGAACAGAAAAGATATGAACAATATAAGCAGGGCTGCCCAACTCTTGATTAATCAGGGGGCATTGCCGGATGATTTTGATATAATACAGATATCGGGCTGTGGCGTACTTGGGTATTCCGAGTCGCACGACATGAGCGTCATGTGGACTCCTTCAGGGTATGCGTATAAGAGTGAAAACCATTACGAGGTCGATGATTCTGCCAGTATAGTATACTGGAATGAAGAGGAAAACAGACCAGTCGTTATGAGTCCCTTGCTTTTTCGGAGGGCCAGAACATTAGATATAAAATTGTGATTGCGCAATTCCGCAATCGTGCTGAGCAATAATTAGAGAGTATTTTCCGGAATTTTCTCCGGAAAATACTTTTGCAAAAGAAGCAAATCTGAATATATATGATAAAGGTAGAAGACATATTGAATGCCACCAACGGTGGTCTCGACATTATTCTTGAGTTGTATCCGCAGGCGAAGGCATGTGTCGATGGCTCGAAAAAGCATTTCGCCATCCGTAACGAGAAGACACCTTCAGCAGCATTGCGCAAGTACAACTCGAAGAGTTATGGCGAGATATGGCAGGTGACTGACTTTGGAGGTGACGGGCGCGGAGAGAATGCCGTGACCCTGTATATGCGTGAGAATAATATTGATCGTTCGCACTTTAACGAGGCAATACTGCAGCTTGCCGCGAAGTATGGTGTAAGAGACGAACTCGACCATACTGTCAACAAGCCTGATATACGCCAGCGTCCAGCTCGACAGGATGAAGCGGATGGAAGCCGCAGCTTCGCCCTGAACGAGAAATTTACGGACTTCGAGCTCAAGGTGTTCGGTCCGAATGTGACACAGAAGCACCTCGATGAGCTGCACTGGCACTCCGTGAAATGGATTACCAACGTCAAGGATCGACGCGTGACGGAAAAGTATTCCAATGCTCATTACCCGATTTTTATGCGTGAGTGCTTGATAAGCGAGGCGCATGGTGATAAACCGGAGCAGAAATTCTACAAGGTGTACGAACCCCTTAACTGCGAAAAGGGATTCCGCTTTTCGTACACTCCTGCAGGTAAGAAGCCGCAGCATTATATCAACGGACTGTCGGAATTGAAAAAGGCTTATAGTAAATACAATGCTGAACAGGAACGAGAATGGCGTGATTCTCATGACGATGACAAACCTTACAAGATGCAGAAACTGCCGGAGGCGTTTATATGTTCCGGAGAGCGTGATTCGGTATGTTGCCGCAGTATGGGCTTCCATCCGCTATGGTTTAATAGCGAGACGTATCAGCTGTCGGGCGAGGAATACAAGGACATCATGAAGTATGTGGAGACTCTATACAACATACCGGATATCGACGAGACAGGACGGCGAAAAGGTAAGGAGCTTGCTCTGAAATTCATCGATATACATACGGTATGGCTCCCCGAATGGCTTACTACATATCGTGACAACAGGGGGAAACCGCGTAAGGATCTGCGTGACTGGATGGAACTGCGTCCGGAGAAGCGTGACTTCAAGAACCTGATGAAGCTCGCCATGCCTGCGAGGTTTTGGGTGAGCATCATGCAGAAAGACGGTAAGTGGAAATATGAGATGGATACTGCCTGCCTTTACAATTTCCTGCAGCTTAATGGATTCTACGCCCTGCACGATGAGAATGCTGCTACCACACAGTTCATTCGCATCTGTGGAAATATTGTGAAAAAGGCAAACGTAAAAGACATTCGCGAATTCATCCGTCGCTGGGTGGTAGAGAGATTTGAAGACAGGGGCGTCCTCAATCTGGTCTTGAACTCCCCTAAACTCACAGCCGCTTCGCTTGAGAGTCTGCAGGAAATAGAACTTGATTTCACCACATATACGCCTAATTCTCAATATTTCTTTTTCCCGAATAAAACAGTTGAGGTCATGAAACCAGTTCCTGGTGACAATGGCGGCATGAAAGAATATGATCCAGGCGCTGACGCCTTGCACAACTATGTTTGGGAAGATGATGTTATACCGCACAAGTTCAAGCGTCTGCCTGATATGTTCAAAATATTCCGGATTGAAGATAATGGGAAAACAGAGCTTGATATTGATGTGATGGATGTGAAGAGTCATTTCTTCGGTTATCTTATAAACACGTCGCGACTGTATTGGCGCAAAGAAACGGAATCACGTTTTGACGGAGATTTGGCTTCTGCCAAGGCGTATTTGTCATCACATCCATTTGAGATAGCCGGCGAAGGTCTTACTTCTTATGATATAAGAGAGCAGAAATTAAACCTTATCAACAAAATCTTCACTATGGGATATATGCTGCATAGATACAAGGATTTTGTTCGCGCCTGGGCTCCCTTGGCAATGGACAACAAAATAGGTGAAGAGGACGAGTGTAATGGCCGAAGCGGTAAGTCTTTCTTCTTTAAAGTTCTTTCGTTTATGATGAAAACTGTGAAACTGTCCGGGCGCAACCCTAAACTTATGGACAACCCCCACGTATTCGACCAGGTCACGCAGTACACGGACATGCTGCTCGTCGATGACTGCGACCGATATTTGAATCTCGGATTATTCTATGACAATATAACGAGTGATATGACGGTCAACCCTAAGAATAACCGCTCGTTTACTATCCCGTTTGACGAATCGCCGAAACTCGCTTTTACAACTAACTATGTTCCGTCAGACTTCGATCCTTCTTCAGAGGCTCGTAGCTTATATATGGTATTCAGCGACTGGTATCATCAAAAGACGGAAGATAACGACTATAAGGAAACACGCACCATCCGTGACGACTTCAACAAAACCCTCTATGCTTTCGACTACACAGAGGATGAATGGAATGCTGATTTCAATTTCTGGATGCAATGCTGCCGGTTCTATCTTTCTGTAAAAGATTCCGGAATAAAGCCACAGCCTCCGATGGCGAACATGGAGAAACGCCGTCTGAAGGCTGCCATGGGGTCCAACTTTGAAGATTGGGCCAATGGATATTTCTCTCTCGAAGGAGGTCACCTCGATGTGGAGCTGCCGCGTGATGATGTCTTCGCCGATTACATCCGCTTCGCCAACATCAATCGTATAACGATGCAGAGCTTCACCAAGAAGCTGAAGAACTTCGTGAAGCTTTGCCCGTGGGTCGAAATCATGAATCCTCCTGAGATGTGCAACAGTTCCGGTCGTATCCAGAAGGCTGTGACGCTCGCCACCGGAACAGTCAAGACAAAGGATATGATATATCTGCGATCCGTCAAGACTGCTACTTCATCCACGCCCGAACAGCCAGACCTCTTCGATCCCGACGACGACCGTCCGTTCTGACCAGGATTTCATTATATATTCAGTATGCTTTGTCAGAAGCCACCCTGCAACCTCGCATGGGTGGCTTCTCGCATTTCAAACATACCATCCCGATATTGCATGTGCCGACATTTAGAACAATTCACCCCGGCCGCATTTTTGTTTCCCCCGGACCCCCTTTCTTTTTTTGTACAAAAACTTTGTGATTTTGTAATAGAGAATTTGAAAATCACGGAAACATAAGTAAATAAAGGGGTTTTGGGGCATCACAAAATATCACAAACTTGCATCACAAACTTATCACAAACTTTTCGGTTTTGTTATATTTACATTTCGTTTTTCATCATCACAAACTTGATTCTTGCATCACAAAATTGCTATATTGCAAGAGGATTTTTGTAAATAGCTGATTCTAAACTGAATACAGACCTTATCACAACTCTCACAAAATTGCAAACTTTTCGTGCAAAACTATAACAGCTTAGCTTGAAAGAAGAATCTTTAAATAAAATAAGTCTGTCAAAAGACAGTAATATAGGACAATTTTTATTATATTTGCATTGTCATTTACCTTAAGCATATTGATAATGAGCAAATTTCTTGTCTATCTTAAAGTCAAGCCTTTCGTGCGACAATGGCTTACGTTCCATTTCGGGGAACCTGTGTCCTTCCCAGCCCAAAGTGCGGAGAATGCCTGTCTGCGCCGGTTTCTCTCCAGACTGCCGTCGGGTAAGAATCCTGACATGCAGGCAGAAGATGAAGTTGCCGTGTGTCTTCCCGACTCCAAGCAGAAACCGCTGATAACGTACAACTATCTCAGTCCCTCAGCCAAGGCTGCCGTGATTGAATGTATTGAGGATACTTTCCGACTGCAGATGTGGAAGGAGCTGAACGGAGTGGAGAGTTGTGGCTGCTCAATACTGACTGGTGTGAGGGCGTGGTGCGAGGGTAACGGCATCTCTCTTGACTACGACTATACTCTGAAGATGCGTTATCAGCGCATGCGCAACGCATATCTGAAGAATGGGGTTGACCTGCGCTGCCGCACAAGGATAAAAGACTCTGTAGAGAAATATTAGGTTAATAAATATAAAAATCATACGGACAAGATGCGCGTTTATGTTCGCAGACGTTCATTGCCGTTCGTATTTTTTTTTTTAATAGGCTTATGAATGTAAAAGTGATAGTTGGAATTGAATTTATACCTTGCCGAGACTTAGGAGGCTTGGTCTATACTGGTGAATCGTCTGTCCGTTTGCCTGATGGTTTAGTTTGGGAAAATCTGTGCATAAAGGTTCCGGCGCAGCTCATTGTAACGGAAAAATATGAGGATAAGGTTAAAATATATACCGCAACATTGAAATTTCTGACAAAAGACAGACTGTCTCAGGGCGACAGGTATGCTTTCAGGTTGCGACTGTCTGACGGCAAGACTCGTCTGATTGGTTCTGATGAACGACCTTACCCCGTCGTTCTCTCGCAGGAGAATTTGCCGGATTCGGTGAAAGACAACCAACTGAATGAGGTTACCGTTACCTATTCTTCGCCCCGGAGTATACCTTATATTATATAAAGGGTATTTTCTTTCGCCAGTCCTGACACATACCTTTGCGTAAAAAGATATTAGTATGGAATATGCATTAGTTATATCTGGCACGATTGGCTGTTGGTGGAATGGTTGTTCTGCCGACTATGTTCGCTATACTCTTAACAAGAACAAAGACAAGGACGTACATGTCGGTTTTTGCTCCCTCGGAGGCTTTGTCAAGGACGGGCTTGAGATGTACCAGGCTTTTAAAGACCACGGTAATGTTCATGCTCATGCCTTTGGTATGAATGCTTCTATATCTACAATAGCAATGCTCGGATGCAAGTCTATTGACATTGTGAAGGGGAGTTTCTTCCTGATCCACAATGTCTCTACTTTCATCAACAAATATGAACAGGCTAACAAGGAGCAGCTTGATGACATGATCAAGCAGCTCCAAAACGAAAGAGCTGAGCTGAAAACATTTGACGATGTTCTTGCACAGCTCTATGCAGACAAGACAGGCAAGACTACTGAAGAATGTCTCGCACAAATGAAAAAAGGCAACTGGCTTACTGCACAGCAGGCTGTAGACTTTGGACTTGTCGATTCGATGCGTGAAGATAAGGCTGCTGAAGATGCTGCTGATGAGTTCAGCAACCAATTCGTTAATTTGTATACATTTTCCAATCAATTTAAGGATGCAGGCATACCGCCGTTACCTCAACCACTGGCCTCGGAGGATGTCGCTGCAAGTGTAGTGGCATCCGTGGTTGACGGTGACGGCAATCCAACTCAGAACTTCTTGCAAAAGACGTGGCAAGGGCTTCAGAGTCTGCTCCGTAATCCACACGCAAACCTAACATCTCGTAAAATGATCAAGATTTTTAATTCCGTTGCCAAACTTCTTAATAAGGATGGCTTCGAGCCTGATGAGAAGGGCAACATCTCACTCACGCAAGAGCAGATGAAGATCATTGATTCTCAGCTCTCCGATTCTGCAGAGGCTATCAGCAAAAGCGGACCGGCTATCAAAAAACTGAAGGATGAACTTGAGTCTGTGAAGAATGACCTGAAAGAGGCTAACGAAAAGATTGCCACACTTAAAGGTGCTGCTGGCGAAGAGACAAAAAATAACCCTGGTAGTGGAAGTGACGCTTTCTCTGCTCAGGATCTGTTGAACTTAGTTAAAGATGTGTAGTATGGCTGACGTAAAAAAAGGAAATATCACTTTCTCTCCGGAGGAATTGTCGCGTACATTTCAGACGTACCGCAAGGATCTTATTATCCTCCCGATGCTTGCTATGAGTGCAATGCTTCAGCATTGTAGTATACGTACAGGCATCCGATACCGTGAGACAGTTGGACAGATGGGAGGAAATTTCGAGATCGGAAATTACAAGAAAGACAAGATTGGAACCGGCGATATCTCTATCAAGGGTCGCGTCTTTGAGACTTTCTTTGGTAACTGCATCGAGCCGATAGACCCTAATGCTATATACCAGTCTATCTGGGGTAGCAATATCACCAAGGGTGACGGTCTCAAGAATGTTCCGATAGTGCTGCAGGTATGTAGTTATATCATGAAGAAGCTTGGTGAGAACCTGTACCGCAATGCTTGGAAAGCTAAGCACGATGGAACTAAATTCGATAAGACAGCGGACTTCTTCAATGGTCTTAAAACCATAATCGATATGGATATCGCAGGAACCAATGAGGATAAGGAGGTCAAAATCTCTGCTGATCTTGGCAACCTGTCTACTTCTGCAGAGTCCATTTCCAAAGAAAATGCCGAAGATGTGCTGAAGGACTTCTTCTGGAGCCGTTGCGATATTCTGCGTGGTCTGCCGCTCAAGATGTTCATGTCGGATATGACATATCATCATTATACGGAGGCATACCAGCTTAACCATGGAGCGCTGCCGTATAATCAGAACTACGACAAGAGAACTCTCGAAGGTGCTTCTAACGTTGAGCTTGTTCCGCTGTCTAATGTTCCTGACGACTTCCTCCTTCTTACTCCTAAGAGCAATATTTATCTGCTCTTCAACCAGAAGACGGATGATGAGAAGTTCATCTGCGAAAAATCACTCAAAAATCATTACGATGTAGATTTCATCGCGAATATGTTCTTCGGCACTCAGTTTGAGTCTGTCAGCAAGGAGCTGTTCTCTGTCTACATGAAGCAGGCCGGCTAAATTGTATAACTGCAAAATTTAAGTGTTATGTCTAAATGTACAGATAAGGAATCGATATATGAGGATATCGAGATGTGTCGTGGTAAGAAATCTCTTCCTGGAGTTCGTGGCTACGTCTTTGGCATAAGCAAAAGGGATATCGTATCTTGGCCTATAATCGGCGAAGGCAAGAAAACTCCGGATGCTGCACTGGCTGACGTTGCCAAATATGAAGGAGACTTCGTTCTCGCTTCTGATAAGAAATGGCACAAGGTTGGTATGATTCGTAACGAGGGGCAGCTTCAGGTTGAATCACAGGGCTCGTACGGATCTAAGACTTTCAAGGTCACTGCAACGATTGTTGTGCCTGGCACGGAAGAGGAGGTTTCCGGATATATTTCCGAAGCCAACAATGACGAGATGGTATATCTCGTCATGCAGCGCAACGGCAAGGCTCGCATGGTTGGTTCTGAGGCTTTCATTCCGGAACTGTCTCTCTCACAGGATACAGGAAAAACGGCGACGGATGCGAACTCTACAACCATCTCAGCTGTAGTTGACGATGAATATCCAGCACCGTTCTATCCTGGTAAGATAGAAACAACCGATGGCGATGTTTCAGGTGAGACTGGCAAGATAGCCTCTAAGACTGTAGGCTCGTAGTGTTAATATATTTATAGGTTTCGGGCGGTTGTGGCATAATGGCCGTGACCGCCCTTTTATTAAATACGATATGATTGATAATGATCTAACAATGAAAATGAAAGCGTGGCTTGACAATGACAGCCACACTGACAGGGACGATATAATGGAGGGCGCACAGATGCTGCTGAAACTGAACCGCAATCAGGCTCTGTTTAATACGATTTCTCGCAGACCGGAGAGATACGTGTCTAAAATTGTATACGAGCTTGGGAAGTTCTTGCCGATGAGGTTGAACCAAATGACTTTGGCTGACGTCAAGCACCTCGATGCGGATCTTACACCGGAAATTGAGAGTGCTGTTACCGAGGAACCTGAAGACAATAATGAAAAGGGTCCTGAATCGATGGACTTACCGGCTCATGGCGGTAAACGCTCTGACCATGATTCGCTGCCGGAGAATATCAAGTCTATATGGGTGGAAAACGCGGATCGCTGGAAAAGAATAAAGCAAATATTCAATAACCTGAAGACTCTTTCACAGCCTTGCGACAGATATGAGCTGCTCATGCAGCTGAAAGAGGCTTGGTATAAATACAAAGCCGAATTTGAACGTTACGATAGTTTTGAACTGTCGGCAGATAATGTAGGGGGCGAAACCTCTCCTGTTGACTTCGCAAAGCAGATTTCTAATGCCCGCTCTTATATCAGTAAGAATGTTGACAAACTATTGCAACTGAAGGAAAAGGCTCTTTCGGATAATCCATCTGATAAAGATATTGGAAGGTATAAAAGCCTTTGCAATAACTTGAATGAGCGTCTTGCCCTTCTTCTTGACAACTCCCAGGTTGTCGGAGAGGATGTGTTGGCGAAACTTGCTGATGGTGGTGTCGAGATTAACAATTCTGGTAATGGTGAAGAAAACGAAAGTAAATCAGATACTGAAGCCCCTGGAGATTAATCCTACACAGTATTATCTCGGCACAGGGCTGCATACTCTCGGTCTGCTCGGTTGGATCCTGGAGCAGACCGGGCGTGCTGATGTTTATGTCAGTACTTTTTCTACTTCTGACGCTTTTCTGTCGGGATTCCACCGCTTGAGGAAAAGAGGACTTATAAACAACGCGTCTCTTGTGGCTGACCTGAAGGCTTCCAAAAAGACTGTGCAACTGTATAGAATTATGCAGAATTGTTTTGATCATGTCTATTTGGCGCAAAACCACTCTAAAATTGTTCTTGTGCAGAATGACAAGTACACGGTGTCTGTAATTTCATCGCAAAACCAGACTTACGGCGACCGTGCGGAATGTACCATGGTGACGACTTCTCAGGAAGCTTTTTATGAGCTTTTCTGTGGGTTGAAGCATATCGTTAATGACAAATCTCTTGAACTGAATGGATTATTCAATAGACTTACTGAAAAAGATAGAAGAGAAAGCAAAGGAGATGATGACCCCCTCGGAGATATCATTCCTTTTGGATATTGATGAGACAATTCTTGTTGATGACATCAATTCTATCGGCAATCCTGCACGCAGGGCCTTTTTCAAGGGTATGGCTTCGACCGCTAATGATATAAGAAAAGGCATCCGTGACCTTGCTGATGCCGGTTCACCTTTCTCTATCGCAGAATGTCAGCGCCTTATTACTCGGCAGTTGGCGGAAACAAAATTCTAATAGTAATAAACAGACATGAGCTTACCACTTGCCAGCATGGAGGATTACTCCATATATATCACACTTAACGATGATGAACTGTTTGAGCGACGTATTGCTCAGACGGTTATTGAACGTATACACAGACTTCGTGGACTGTATGCTTACTGGCTGCAGTTTCCGCAGAAGTTTGATCAGGACATCGTGCAGTATGATATGGCAATGTTCAAGGTTGGCAAGTCGCAAGCTTATGATGATCTGCACCTTGTTCGCCTTATACTGGGCAATCTGCAGCAGGCATCAAAAGACTTTATGCGATGGAAAATCAACCAGGACCTCGAACAGGACCTGAAGGCTGCCCGACGTGCCGGAGACCACCGCTCTGTAGCTGCCATCGAGAAGAACAGAATCATCAATAACCGTACAGACAAAGAGGACGAACTGGAATTGGAATTTGACAAGATCATTCCGCAGCAGTTTGTTCCAGTTGATGACCCTACCGTCCTTGGCATTAAGAAACTGCCTGATTTGCGGAATAGAATCAGGGAACTGGTAAAAAAATATTCTGATAATAGTGTACAGTTCGCTGAATATGAAGAACTGAAAGAGGATAATGGAGCAACAGATTAATAAGCAATATTTCAACGACGCGCAGCTCTATATGCTTAATATGGACTGTCGTGACGAGGTAGTCGTCGCTGGGCGTGGCTTGGGCAAAGGCGCAATACAGGCTCGACGTCTGCAGTCATGCTTTCAAGGCATGCCTGGTTCCATGGGTGGTTTCGTTGCCCCCTCGGTAAAGCGGTGTCTCACCAATATCCTTCCTTCAATGCTTATTCATCTTGAGCGGTGGGGATTCAAGCGTGACATTCATTATGTGGTAGGTAAAAAGCCATGGAAAAAACTTCATTGGAAATCACCAATATTTACCCCGGCTAATTGGGAGAATACCATCTCTTTCTATAACGGTTCTGTATGTAATGTTATCAGCCAGGACCGCAGTGGAACGTCAAACTCTATGTCGCTCGACTATCTTATAATAGACGAGGCGAAGTTCATTAACTTTGAGCAGCTTAAAGATGAGACATTCCAAGCTAATCGAGGAAATGAAATGTACTTCTCTAATTTTCCCCTACATCATGGCATGACTATTACTTCAGATATGCCTATAACAAAAAAAGGTTCATGGTTCCTGTCGTATCGGGACAAGATGGATCCGGAACTTGTGCAGCTCATCGAGGGAATTGTTTACCAGCTATGGAAGCTACGGGTAAAGCGTGACAAACAGCCGGAGCGTACACCGCTGATCGATAAGCAGATTGATTATCTTAACCGGCAGCTCTCTTTCTTCCGGTCGAAATGTCTTCTTTACAAGGAGTACTCGTCAATTGAGAACCTTGCGCTACTCGGCGAGGATTTTATTCGAAGAGCAAAGCGTGACCTTCCGCCGCTGACATTTGCCACGTCTATCATGTGTATGCGTATAGGCATCAGTGCTGATGGCTTTTATGGTGGCATGCGTGAAGATGTTAACATCTACACAGCGCCGAATGAATCCAGACTGAACTTGCAGGCAGTGAATGGCGGGAAAATCGAAGATGATTGCCGCCTCGACAGCGACCTTGACCCCAATCTGCCACTGATAATAGCTTTTGACGCCAACAACCTTATCAACTGGCTTGTGGTCGGACAGGTAGGCAGAGATGGCAAGTTACGTGTGCTTAAATCTTTTTTCGTTAAGTATGAGCGAAAACTGCCGGAACTGGTAGAAGACTTCCACCATTACTACCGTTACCATAAGCGGAGACAGGTGGTGTTCTACTACGATTCTACGTTTGTCGGTAACAACTATGCTTTGCATAATAATGATTTCCATAAGGATATTGAACAGACTTTGCGCAGATTGCAGTGGTCTGTGCGTCCAAAATATATAGGTAATCCGCTTGACCATCTGGTCAAGAACGACTTGATTAACCGTATGTTCCGTGGCAGGGCTAAGCATACAGTGCTCATCAATCGTGATAATAATCCGGATTTGCTTATCTCCATAACCTCTGCTGGTGTTTACAACGGCAAAAAGGATAAGCGTGGAGAGAAACTTGCAGAGACAGAGGAAGACAAGCTGGAAGGCAGAACCGATGGTAGCGATGCCTTTGACACGTTGTGTATTGGCGTGGAGCGTTTTCCTGTCGCTCAGACTGCAGGCGTGTTGCCTATAACATATTCATCTTAACTACTCTATTTTTCTGTTTATTTTCTTGGGGGTCGTCTTCGTGAGAAGCCGGCTCCTTTTTTAAGATACATTTACTACAAAAAAATGTAGTTTTATTTGTATAGTACGAAAATTCGTAGTATCTTTGCATTGTTAATTAAAACAATAAGAAAATGGAACAGAAGAAAATTTTAATGGAGGTTACTCCTGATGAAAAGGAACTCCTCGAAGCAATCAGAAACTACAACATTTCTTATCCGGACGGATATCCTCAGTTGCTTTGGTTTGCTCAAGAGTTGTTCGACAACATGCTTCGTCAACCTTACATTTAGAAGAACTTACCTCTCCTCCTTCGGGAGGATGAGGTATATAATATAAACTTAATACGCTCGATATGGAAACAATGACATTGGATAAGCCAGTAGTAATTACTGACATGAAAAAGAAAGTAAAAGACATAATGATGGCAATATCATGGAGGGATTTTGCCAACACTTATTTCCACAAGTCTTCATCTTGGTTTTACCACAAGATGGACGGCATTGATGGTAATGGAGGTAAAGGGGGATTCAATCAGGATGAAACGGAACAATTGCGTGGTGCACTGATTGACCTTAGCAATCGTATCAGGCGCGCTGCTGAAGAAATTTAGGCAGGTTCTTATTGACCTTAATTAACGCAAGTCGTCCGCGCCTACGGATGCATGCCCTGGTACTATAGTGCTGGGGCTTTTTTTATGCGGTCTTGCCTCATACCGAGGATAAACTTGCAGTTGCACGTTATGGCAATTGCCATAACCTCAAAATCACGTGTTTGCATTTCACAAACCTACAATTCGCCTACATATACCGCTCTGATAGGGAAAGGCAATTGCCAAAATAGCGTAGGGCGGTGGGGGCTGCTAAAGCAGAAAGCTGCGCTTTTTTCTGAAATCAAGCCGCTTACTCCTTGATTTTCAGATGCTTGACTTTTTTGACAGTGGAATTAACATGCAAAAAGCATGTTTTTTGAGTCGGTCTCGCGACTTTCAGGGCGTTGAAAGTCGCGAATTTTGCCCCTCGGAAAGAGTTTTGCAACACTTTCCGAGGGGAATTTGGTAAAAACAACCATTCTATTGAAGTCAATAATATGGTAGTTTTTGATGGATTTCATTAAATAGGTTGTACTCTCCCAATCTTCTGCTTTCTCCTGTAGAGAGCCATATCTTGTCGTCTGTCAGAAATTCGTTTTTACTGAGCAAAGGTACGCCGGGCGTTCTCGTGTCAAGTACCACTCTGTTATTTCTGCATAAAAAGTCTTCGGCAGCCTTCCGCACTTTCGTCAGTTGGCGAAAATGGGTATTCCGGATTTTTACTTGTAATTCCTTGCCTTGTGGAGAACTTGTTCCCGGCTGTATTGCTCGCAGCGTAAAAAGCGAACATCCGACCGACGGAAATAAAAAAAACTCTCTGCAGGGCAGAAGATGAAATGTAAAAAGCTCTTCTCCTCCCTCTGCAAATAAAAATTCAAGCTTATGAAGACATATAATATTTATGAGTATTTGCCTAAAAGGTTTTTCACTGTTAATCCTCAATATACGGCAACAAGAAGACTTGTTTACGCTTTCAAGGACGGTGAGAAATGGGCTACAAAATATGTTGCGGACGTTGTTGTTAACCTGCTTACAAAATGGTATGGCGAAAAGGCAAGTGATTTTGTTCTTGTGTGCGCACCATGTGCAAGCCAAAAGAAATACAACTACAGGTTTCTGAAATTTGCGGCTGATGTGACAAGACGAGCACACATTCAGAACGGTTCGGCTTATGTGAATATTTTCGGTCGCCGTGAGAGTAAACACAACAACGCTTTGCATGTTGTCAGTGAAAGCTTTGGCTATATGGTAAACTTGGACGCTGATTTCTTCAAAGGCAAAAAGGTGATAATCTTTGATGACCTGATAACAAGCGGTGCAACGGCAGAGGAGTTCAAAGAACAGCTCGAAAATGTTGGAGCAACAGTTCTTGGCGGTCTGTTCCTTGCAAAGACCGTTCACAATGACGGCATACGTGGAGCATATAAGGAAATTAAGTATAAACAATATAGCGCATAAAATTATGAAGAATTTTTCTGATTTGTGCCGTGAGGAAATTCCTCAATATAAGGCATACAATAAGGGCTTCAGCTCTCTTACAAACGTTGAACTTGTTTCTCTTGTCATTAATCGTGGTTCGGGTACACGTCAGAGTATAGAACAGGCACGGCAAATTTTAAATGTCATGGATGGCAGTTTGCGAAATGTAAGCAAAAGCCGTATTGAGCAGCTTCAAGTTGTGCAAGGTATCGGTGATTGCAAGGCTATAGCCCTACAGGCTGCAATAGAACTTGGCAGACGTTTTGCCGAAGAAAGTACAGAACAGGTACGGCTTGACAGCGCAGAGGCTATATATAGACATATACGCCCTCGCATGATGTCGCTTGACCATGAAGAAGCTTATGTTTTGCTGATGTCCAATAATTTCGGCTTGATTAAGACGGTACGGATAAGCAGTGGAGGGATAACAGGAACAGCAGTAGATATAAGGCAGGTCGTTAAAGAGGCTTTGGTCTGTAACGCCACGGTTATAGCTCTTTGTCATAACCACCCGAGCAACAACACCACGCCAAGCAGCAACGATAACCATATAACGCAAGGACTGCAAAAGGCATGTGAGACAATGCAGCTTCACTTTCTTGACCATGTGATTGTAACCGACAATGATTATTACTCATATATGGAACACGGGAAAATCTGAAAAATCAGCCACCTTATATAATATAGGGTGGCTGAAAATTTTGGCTCGCCGACATTTCCGTATGCACGGGCATCCGAAAATGTCGGCGAGTAAAGAAGAAAAAAGTCTACTTGTATCGACTTTTTGTTTTAATTCATTATCTTTGTAGCGAAATTCATTCCCAAACGAATTTCGTACCTATTGGGGAAGTGACGTATCTGTTATGTCGCTTCTCCTTTTTTTATCGTATTTTTACAGCTTTCTGTATCTTTTTATATTTGCTGAAAAAAGATACGATGATTACTATTAAGGACAGTCTTTCAGGCTCGTATTTCTCTTGCACCATACCTGACGTGTCGTTCTCTATTGATGGGTATAGAGCAGCTGTTGTCATCAAGATAGACGACAACGAGATATATAATGAATATCTGTATCCTGTTGATGGTGATATCAGCATTGTTGACATCGGTTCCCTGGTCGCTTCATACGTAAAGCGCACATTGCGCTCTGCCATGCAGATTACAATCAAGGAAGAATATGAAAATTCCGATACGTCATATACTGCTGAAATATCAGCAGATATCAACTATTGTGCTGCCGATTTCGGTACTACTGCAGCAGAGTTTATAGAGAATCATTTTCTGTCTGTGCTGTTGGGCGTGAAAATCACTTCCTTGGGTAGACTTGAGTATCTGCATTATATAGGCACTGACGATGCAGTCGCCACGGCTTATTACAGCGACGGCTCCAAGAAGGATTTCCAACTCCTGCCAATCGGAGGCAATGACAAATATACCACAATCGACACTTCGCCGTCACAGTTCTGCATTGATGGCAAAACGTTGGCTGCATATACGATACAGGCAGGAAAGCGGACACAGGAATATCAGCTGGATTTCACCGTTCCGGACTGCGCTCCTGTACTCATATTTGACAATTCCTTCGGTGTGGAGGAATTGCTTTATTGCACGGGTACACAGACTGTATCTCCATCATATAAACGAGATTCTGCCTTTATCGGTAGGGTGCAGAAGAACTACAATACCAAGGAGACCAGAACTTTCAAGGCGGACACCGGCGTTCTGAACTTTGCAATGGCAAACTGGGTTGATGAACTCTTCCGCTCTGATTCTGTGCGGATCGTCAACTTCTATAACGGACATCCGAATGTCGGGAAGGAAATTGTCATTACAGAATCGAAGTCGGAGTATGACAATAATGATGATACTCTGCCGCGTTTTACCTTCAGCTACGAGTACGCACAGCGTAACCACAATGTGGTTGACCTGCAGCGCGCCGGGAGAATCTTTGACAATACGTTTGACTATACTTTCAACTGATGGATATGAGATGCAGACCGTATGATTCAGGTAGACGTGGCGTAATTAATTTCTCCGAGATGCTTCACCTCATAGCTATCGCCGAAGAGCGACGGCAGACACTCAACGTAAAAGCGTGGAAGAGTGACGGGAACATCGTGGAATACCGTGGGTGGCTCGTTCATCACGACTATTGGAGGGGTGGATATGTGCGGTTGAAGAACCCACTCAATAACCAGCTCCGGCTTGTTCCGCAGATTTTTATTTTTGAAATAAACAACTTAACCGTATATTTATGACGAAAAACAGATACAGACTACAACAGACAGGTCGCAAGGGGGATGCTTCTGTATATAGCATCGTTCCATGTGGAATAGGATATTCGATGGCGACAGACAGTCTCAATTCCGAGTACGGCCAGGACAGCAATACCGTGTTTGACGATGGCGGACCAGACGCTGACGTGCAGAATGTGCCGATAACGGTGCGTGGTAGAGAATACAGATATGTGCCATGGGGACTGGATGACAAATTGCCATACATGTTGAAAGGGCAGCTGCTGTCGAATATGATTACGGCGCAATGCCAGTCTTTCAACATCATCAGCTGCTACGGTCAGGGATTGCGCTTCGTTGATCGTATGACAAGGAAAGATATAACGGACGAGGATATCCGCAGCTTCTGTCTGAGCAACTCCCTCCATGAGGTGTTCATGGAGCAGGCGACGGACATGAAGTTCTTCTTTTTCAGCGTGACGGTAATAATATTAAATAGGGAAGGTACAAAGATTGTACAAATCAGGAACAAAGACGCTGTCAACTGCCGTATGGAATACGCGCCGTCCACCAAATCTGGGGAGATTGAGCACGTATTCTACGGCGATTGGCGGTATGGATCGAGAGACGAGGACAATATCGAAGTGATAGAGCTGCTCGACTATTGGAACCCGTTGGGGGACCTGAGGGTGCGTCTCGGAATGGAGCGCGACCCTCGGACTGGAGAGATTCGCAAGGCTACGAAAGTTCGCAAGTTCGCCATACTGTCACGAATGCCGACTCCAGGGTGCCAGTACTATCCTATTCCGTATTACAGCAGCATCTTCCGTGATGCTTGGCTCGACATATACAGATTGATTGGTATCGGCAAACGCTATATGATCAAGAACACCTCTGCTCCTCGTGTACAGATTGAGGTGCACAACGATTACTGGGATTCTGTCTGCGACAGCGAGAATATTCAGGATGAGGACAAACGCGTGGCTCGTAAGCTCCAGGAGAAACAGAACATCATCGACTTCGTTACGGGGGTGGAGAATGCCGGCAAGGCGATAGTGAGCGGATACTATGTTGATCCTAACGGCAAGGAGAACCGCATGGTGCGTATTCAGCCGATTAATGATGCTTCCAAGAAAGAAGGCGGAAACTGGAGCGACGACATGTCGGAGGCAGCCAACGCTCTGTGTTTTGCTTTCGGCATTCACCCGAATCTGGTTGGTGCCACACCGGGCAAGAGTCAGATGAACAACAGCGGCAGCGACAAGCGCGAGCTGTTCACGTTGAAACAGTCGCTTGAAAAACCTTTCCACGACGTGATGGCGAAGCCTTACCACGTCATACTGCATTTTAACGGATGGTCGGAGAAGGCTACAGTAGACGTACCGATGATTATGCTAACTACACTCGACGACAACAAGGATGCGAAGAGTGTGACGGGTAACAGTAATTCTTCTAACAATAATAGCGATGATGACAATTAACAAAGAGGATTTCGAGAAGGCGTTGCCTGTCGGGGTAAGCGCACATGACGAAGTGTTTGAAGCGGTGTCTCCTGAATGTGCGTTACAGGAGGAACTATATAATATGAGCCTGCTTGGAGATGAGGGCGTTAAAATCATCACTGAAGCTGGAGACGGCTCTTTTGTCGTCTCACAGTATAAACGTCTTGTCTGCATATCGGCTTTTCTTGCTGTCTTCCGGCAACTTGACCTCGTTCTCACGCCTACTGGCTTCGGCGTAGTAAGTAACGAAAATGTTAGCCCGGCATCCAAACAGCGTGTGGATGCCCTTGAAGGACAGTTGCGGACTGTTCAATGCAAGGCTCTTGCGGTTCTTGTCAACTTGCTACGGTCTGAATCTTGGGGAAAATCGCAGCAGGCTCTGAATTGTATCCGTCATCTCTATACCGGCTACTCTTTTTTCTCCAATGCCAAATCTGCAGCAGTGACGTATCAGGACTGGCAGAATATACAACCTGCCATTGAGGATGCTGATGAGTTTCTGCGTACGCGTATCTCTGACGAGCTGATGGATGATCTGCTTGAGAATTTTAGACAAGGCAAAGAGGGTGAAAGTCTTCAGATTGCAAAACTCGTATCAATGATACAGACTTTTACTGACGCTTGGAGCCGTAAAGGCTCAGACGCAGCACGACAACCTGTATTCAGACGCTTGATGCGGATTGTTGAAGATAATCCGGAGGAATTTGAGTTATATTTTAGATTTTCAACGGTTTAATATAACCGTTTGAAGAATAAACATTTAACTGAGTATTTGAGAAACAGTGGTAACGAGTTAGCAACTGTGCTATTTTCAGCGTTTTGCGGTGCTATACTGTCAAATAACTCTTTCATTTGCAAAGTTATTACTTTTTATTGAAACGCACACTTTTCCGATATGAAATTTAACAAAAAGTCTCCAACAAATATATGTTAGAGACTTTGATTCATTACAATTGGATTTTTATTTATTCAAATGACGATAAACTATATTTGATATATCTGCCATTATTTTGGCGTTATCATCATCAGACTCACGAGAATCCTTTATCAAAACGACAATGTAGCACTTCTCACCGTTGGGAAGATATATCACTCCTGCATCTCCCTCGCTTATCTGTATGCCATCAGCAGTTCGGTTAGAACGTCCCGTTTTATGCCCAAATTTTATATCGGTAGGCAACCCCGCTATTAGTTTGTTCTTGCCAGACACACAATCAAGCATGGCTGTCTCTAAAAACGCAAAATGCTCTTTTGTCAAAATATTTTCTGTATGAAGTTTCTTGAGCAATTGCGCAATAGCTAATGGTGTGCTCCAATTGTTGTAGCATAACATAATGTCCGTATGCATGCTTTCCTCTGTCTCCGTGAAATTCATATCCTTTATCCCAAGAGATTTTATGTAGGAGTCCACTTTATCAATACCACCAACAAACCTTATTAACCAATCGCATGTGTTGTTGTCGCTAATCGATACTGTGTATTTGATTATATCCCTATAAGATATACGAATCCCTTGGTCGGGATATTTATCCCTTAACGGGCTATACGTGTTTTTCAGCATTTCTTTCTGTTTGATATACACCATTTTGTCCAGCGGAATATTCTCTGCTTCCATTTTTTTCAGAGCTGTCACTGCTATATGGAATTTGAATACACTCATAGTGGGATATTTGTCCTCGTTGGCAATGGCAATTATATCGTCATTATGGATAATTGCTACCCCGACAGACGCTTGCTTCCCTTTGATAATCTTTTCAATTTCTTGGGTCATGTTCTGCCCGAAAGCCATAATGCTGCAACAGCAACAAAGCATAACTGATAATAGCGTTTTTGTCATGTTCATTTTTGATAGTGGAACTTTTTGTTTCATATAGTTTTCTTTTTTGCTTCTTAGCCCAAAGAAGCGGATGCTCAAATGCAGAAACGTGGACTACCAATGCAACATTCTAAGTCGAAGGTCGTAGGAAACCTAAATGCACGAATGTAGTATAGCAGCCCACGCTATATGCGTGAGAACCACTATGCCATCCTTGTGCAGTGTCTTGAATTTCCTACGTTCTCGACTTACAAGAAAGCATAACGCTTCTTTTTCTTATGTCTTGGATAGAGTTGCCTCAATCCGAGTGCAAAAGTACAAAAAATCCGTGATATGTCATTCAACAATCACGGACTTTATTTTGATTTACAGTTGCATACCTCTGTTTTGTCTTGGTTTCGGTATTCCGATAGCTTCCCTAAACTCGTTCATCTTCTTTCTGAACCAGCTTATATGTGATACTCCATCAATCTTGAAATCGAACTTTCCATTTTCATCCTCTTTAATGGAGCAGACGGCACGTTGGGTTTCAAAGCCTTGGTTGAACTCGGAAGAATGTAGCTTGCCTTTTATGGGAACGTCCTTGAATGTGCATAATCTTCGGATAATATCGTCATTGAAGCCCAAGCGTTCACGCAGGAAATTTATTGTCGGTATCAGCTTCTCCACATATGGGAAGTAGCGTTTCACAAAGTCTGTAAACTCGGACAATTTGCGGTGTCGCAGCTCGTAAGCGTCTGTTATCTCCTGTATGTGTTTCGCCTGTTGCTGTTCCCTTTGTCGGGCTTCTTCTTGAAGTTCTGATACACGCTCATGCAGATTCTTGTTCTCCCTCTCCAGCGTCTTGACCTTGTTGCTGCCGAAAAAAGAACCGACACTCTCGGCTATGTTGGTCGCTGCGGTCGTGGCTGCGCCTTTCAGTTTCTCAGTCTGCACCTCTTTCTTGGCTTGGCGGAGTTCCTGCCGTGCCGCTTCTTTCCGCTCCTGCAAATCTACCACTTCCGCTTTGAGGCTATCGACAAGTTTCTGTGTGTCCCGATAATACTGCTGCGTGGACTTGTGCCGTGCCGTTGAACCGTCTATGCCACGCTGCAATCCGTACTTTGCCATCGCAATGGCGTAGGTATCTTGGTAGGTCTTCAATTTCAGCCGTGTCATAATGTCATCGGCACACAGTCTTACGGTGTCGGTCGGCTTCTTGCGGTAGCGTTTCTTTGTCTGTTCCTCCCGTTTCCTGCGCTTACGTTCCCCCTTTACGATTGGAACAAGGGTGATGTGTATGTGTGGCGTTTCCTCGTCCCGATGAAGGTGCGCAGCCACAATATTCTCCTTACCGAACATGAAGGCAAAGTAGCTCATGTTGTCGGCACACCACTCGTCCAATCTGCCTTCTTTTTCGATACGCTCCATGTCCTCATGCGTTCCCGACACGATGATGCGGATTGCCTGTACTTGGTTGTTACCGATTTTGCGTGTCAACCCTGCGTTTTCCAAACGGTGTTGGATGGCTGCTGTTCGGTCTTTCACTCCATCGGGATAGTCGATGAGTTTTCGGTTAAGATGCGTGCGAGTTGGATCGGCGTTCTTCGGTATGATAAAACGCTCGATGTGGGCGGTCGTTCCGCTGTCGGAACCGTGCGCCTTTTCCATATGTAATACGACAAATCCCATATATGGTTTTCCTTTCTTTTTTAGCTTGTGAAACAATGGTTGATTATTCTCCTGTACGGCTTCTGCCGTTGGCTTGGGAGAGTCCAGAGAGGTGCAACCTCTTTGGCTTATTGGGGAATTTTCAGCGTTGCTTGCAATGCGGCTCGGAAAATTCCCTAATAAGCTATGGTATTTTCCGCTTGTAAATATCCGCACGGCTGCAAGCGTTCTCACTCCCTACATCTTCAGCCCTCGCTTTTTCGGTGGCTGCATCATCCGCCTTGCGGATTGGACTTGCCTCTCCTGCTTCATCGGCTCTGCCGATTGGGACAAGGGCTTACCGCACAGGTAGTCGTTCAAGTCCTTATACTCACTATAGTGTATGGACTTGTCGGAAAGGCGTTCCCCGAACCTTGCTTGCAGATGCTCACAGGCTGTCCGTCCTGCCGTATCGTTGTCAAGGAAACAGCCGATTTGGGAATAGTCAGCCAATATGCCCTCCGCCTTTGCGAGATTGGAAACGGAGTTCAAGATGATATAATCCTGCGTGGTCAGTCGGGGGCATTGCGGATTGTTCCTCACACGGATGGAAAGGAACGAGAGGTAATCCATGAAGCCCTCGAAAAGATAACAGGTTGTCGGCTGTTCTCCACTTTGTCGGATATGGGTGATGTCCTTTGGAGCGACACAACCTTTGAAATAGCGGTTGCGCACCTCATAACCACCTGCCATATTCGGGAAACCGATGGCGAAGTATGGTCTGCCCTTGTTTTCAAAATGCAGTTCCTTACATTCCCTCTTGGCGAGTTCGGTGCTTATTCCTCGCTCCTGCAAATAGGATAATAGTACAGGAGAGGATAACTCCGAAACTTGCAGATGTCGGTACATCGGTTCTGAAACGGATTGCCGACCAAAAGAAAATGGTACATGGATGGCGGTGTGCAGATGCGGTGTCTGTTTGGCGATGCACTCCAACAGATACGGCACGTTGTCGGAGCGGTAGAGTTCCGAAGCCAATGCGATGATATTGCCACCCTTGCCGATGCCGAAGTCATACCATTGGTTGAGTTCGGTGTTTACCTTGAACGAGGCTTCGGCTTCCTCTCTCAGCGGTGACTTGTACCAAAGGCTGCTATCTTGTCGCTTGACGGGTGTGTACCCCAGACTTTGCAGATAGTCTGCTATTCTGATTTGTTTTGCTTCCTGTATTGTCATAATGTATATTCCTACGGATTTGATGATGGTTGATAAAGCGATGATTTGATGAACATATGGTTTAACACATTGATTTATATCTATATATCATCTCATCATTTATTCATCAAACCACTCACGAAAAGAGAAATTCATCGTTTACGGTGTCGGGCATGGTCTGTCCGTCCTGTTTTCTCCTTTCATCAGTGAGATACTTTTGATGAATGTTTGATGAGAATGTAAATATCTATATTTCAATATATTTATATACTTATTCATCATTTCATCAAAATAATCATAGTGTTTCCAAAAACGATTTTGTCACGGTGTAGAACCGTCCTGTCTTCCGCATGGGCGAATAGTGACAGTCACGGGTATAGTCCAACTGATAGGTGGTATAGGTAAGCGTGTTGGGTGCAGGATTAAGTTTCCAACACTCTTTCAATACCCTGCGTACTTGATGTTTCTCCACTTTTGCCTGTGAATACCGCAACAAAAGAAAAATATCGTTGCAGTCAAAAGAGAAAGTGTCCGTGCCTACACTTTCCATAATGTCAAGGATAAGCTCGTGCATCTCTATCTCCAATCTGTTGCGGTTGCTGCGGATAATCTTCTGCAAGGCTTCGGTATGCAGTAGTGAGGGCGTGAACCACATACGGCTTTTCTTTTCGGTGGATAGCTGCCTATGCTGTAAATGGTGGAGAAAAGCAGGTATCTCCGCTTTCAGTTTTTGCAGGAAGTCGGTATCATCCGACTGCAAGCGGTCTATCTTGCGCACCCAATAACGGGTTTCACCTGCATCAATGATGACAGGCAGGTACTCGTTGTTTGAACACAGCACGAATTTGGCGAAGAACGCAATTTCGTCACGGTCTTTGCCTTTGGCTTCCACCTTGTAGGATAGTGCCGTGCTCAGGTTCTTCAACCGCTCGCTGTCCTCCCGGCGGCTCAGCAATACTTCGTCCACCACGATAAGGAGTTTCCCAGCCCAGTCGGAATTGAACTGGCTGCGGAAATCCTCGTTGGTGTTGAATGTCACGTTATTCTGAAACAGGGCTTTCAGAAAATTGAGGAATGTACTTTTGCCTGTGTTGCGCTCCTCCGACACCAACAGCAGGATGGGCAACTTCTGAATGGGTTGCAGGTAGAGCAGTTGAAGATAGTCCATTCCCAACTCGTATTGCTCCCCGAAGATATGTTCCACCAATGAGCGGACAGAGGGGAAATCACCCTCTTGCGGTTGGTGGGGTATCGGCTCGTAGAGGTTAAGGAACTTGCCGATTACAGGCTGATAGCTGACGTGTTCGGGTACGGTGCAGAAGCCGTCATACTTGGGTACGCTGCCGATGTAGTCCTTGCCATAGTCTTGGCGCAGGGTCTCGTTGTTCCATGCGATGCGCTTCCTTACATACCCTCCGTTCAGTCTTGGCTGCTCCACAATCTTGTAGAGCGTTGTGCCGACACGGATAAACTCTTCCTTTGCCATGCCGCCATCTGTGGGCGGTCGGTGGCTGTCATTTACTTTGTTTGCTTCCATATTCCAATGATTTAAGTTTGAAAAAATGTCAGCTACAAAAGTATAATCAACTGTCGGATAAGTTGATACGCAAATCACAGCAGAACGCAGCAAAAAATACTTCGGGGCTGTTCGGGGCTGTAAAAACAAAAAATCCGAAGAAACAGAGCTGAAAACAGATGCTTCTTCGGGTGCGTGAGTATGTGTGAATGGCAATACGCCTATGCAAAGTATTTCGGATTTGCCGTATCAGTGATGTTCAGCGAAAAGAAGATGCCTGTTTTTTCTTTTCGCAAGTACAGTCTTTCAAGTATGGCTCTGCGAACCTGTTCCGCTCCGAATGTGTTGATGCGGAAAGCAAGGGCGATGATGGCTTCAAGACTGTAAACCTCCATGCTGCGTTTGTCCGACAGTTTGATGGTATGCTTTGTCTCATATTCCCTCAAAACACCGCTTTTACAAAGAGCCTTTATCCCTGCTCGGATTGTTGGGGCGATAACCCCGAACAACTCGCAGAGTTCCCACTCGGTCATGGCAATGGAGACTGTATCGGTCGGCAGGGCGATGTTGCCCTGTCCGTCCATCGTGATGATGCTTCGTTTCTCTTTCATCTGTATTCTTCTTTATGGGTTATCAAATGGCACTGCAAATGCTTTTCTCCATATCCCCCAACTTGTCGGACAACAGTTCCAAGTCCTGACTTATCTTTTGGGCGGTTATCTTCGCGTAGATTTGAGTGGTCTTTATGTTGGTATGCCCCAACAGGCGGCTGACGGT
>ERZ791573.49-NODE-49-length-88554-cov-5.927570_pt1 | contig 88554 bp, 99 predicted proteins | sample MGYA00509971_ERZ791573 | MGnify/ENA primary metagenome ERZ791573 (study PRJEB30046, sample SAMN00791921) | human gut metagenome | study: EMG produced TPA metagenomics assembly of the A metagenome-wide association study of gut microbiota in type 2...
GCTGCAATAAAACTCCCACAAAGGCAACACCTCCTCCAACATACGTTTCTAATTTGGGACATTTTTCATTTGTACATTTATTTTCTTCGTTTAATTTTTTAGCACAAATATTACATCTTTTAATCATTTACATTCACCTCTTTTAGTTTATTATTTGTATCTTCAATAACAGCTGCATACTCTTGTTTTAGTTCCTCTTGTAATTCGGTATCATCTGTAAGTACTGCTACCAACATAGCGTCTTTTATATCAGCAATTTGTTCATCATTAGCTGCCATAATTTCATTAATTTTATTAAGTAATTTTTCTTCTTCTGTTGGTTCTTTTGGTGGCACGTATTCACGTTCAGATTTTGCCTTAATATAGATATCAACATTATCAATATAACCTTCAAAATCAACATTAGGATATTCTTTAAATTCTTTGTTGACCACACAACATTCTTGGTAATTATCGTAGATAACTTCGTTTATATTATCTAAACTAAGCCCACTATCTAATTTGAAATTTTCTACAGTATCAGTATACTGTTTATCACTATTTATAATTAAAATCTCGCCTTTTTGAATTTGAAAAACTCTCATAAATTTATTCCTTTCTGTGATATACTCTCCTAAATTTTATTTTTAGGAGTGATTATTTTGAGAAAACCTAATGGATATGGAAGTATTAAAAAATTAAGCGGTAATCGGAGGCGACCTTTTGTTTTTGTTATTACTCAAGATGGTAAGCAAAAAGCTATAGAATATTTTTGCACACAAACAGAAGCTGAAATTTATGCTGCCGATTACAATAAGAAAAATAATAAAATTCTTCATGGGCATGAAACCACCTTTGATGAGCTATTTTATAGATGGTTACCTTTTTATATAGACAAACACCAACCTAGTAAAAGCACTATAAACAGTTACCATAATTCATACAAGCATTGTTTGTCCTTGCATGAAATGCCATTAAAAAAAATTAAGTATTACCACTTGCAGGACATTATAGATACAGTTAAAAGAAAAGGACTTTCCTACAGCACTTGCAAAAAAATCCGTTCTACTTTATCACTTATGTTTAAATACGCTTTAATGATGGAATACGTAGATAAAAATTATGTTATGCTTTTAAATTTAGGCAAGAATAAACAAAAACGACCACACAAACCATTTACAAGACAAAAAATAAATAAGTTATGGTCTAATTTAAATATTGAAGGTATAGATACTGTGTTAATTCTAATTTATACAGGTATGAGAATAGGAGAATTTTTGGAGTTAACCAAAGATAATGTTTATTTACGACAAAAATACATTAAAATTACAAAATCTAAAACTAAATCTGGATTAAGAATTATCCCTATCCATGAAAAAATATTTCCGCTTATTATAAAAAGAGTGAATATGCCTGGTAAACACCTTATTTGCCAATATAATGAAAAGCCTTATAATTACAGCACTTATTGCACTTTATGGGATAAGATAATGTTAGCACTTAATGCAAAATATACACCTCATGATTGTCGTCATACTTGTGCTACTTTGATGGATAATGCAGAAGTAAACTATAATGCTAAACGTAAAATATTAGGTCATGCATGCAGTGATGTTACAAATGGAGTTTATACACATAAAGATATTAGACAACTCCGCAAAGCAATTAACAAAATAAAGTGATACTAATAAGATACGTATAAACCGAATTAAGCTTTAAAAATCAGCATTAGTTAGACTTTATTTATGTTACTAATTGCTACTTGTAAAAACACTAAAAATAGCATATTTCTAAAACTTAAAAATCCTATAACTATGCATATTGCCCATGTTATAGGATTTCTTTTTTTATTAAAAATTAGGGAAATATTTATTTTTAATATTATGTTTACAGCCTTTATTGAAATTTTACCTGTGGGAGAATTACCCTCTCATGGTCATAGTGCCAGCACAAATACAGCTAATCTAACAGGCAATGCGAACAGCATAGGTATAAATTATGATGAAGTTAGTGTTAGCGGGATAATATCTAAAAATAGAGGTAATGATTATGGTGGTACAAATAATGACCATAATAAAACAGGATTTTTAATTAATGCTTCACACAGTCATACTGTAACAATAAACAGTACTGGTTCAAATCAAGCACATAATAATCTACCACCTTATTTAGCAATTTATATATGGGAACGTACTGCTTAACTTACTCTTTTCCAAAAGTAACAAGCAAAATATGGCTGTAAATTATTGTGTGCAGAACCATTACCTGTATTATTTATTGTTATAGTATGTGCGTGATTTCCTGCACTTTCTGTTACAGCATAACTACCATCTGTTCTATTTCCGATTTCTCCAAAATGCCCATTATTTGGACCAGAACTACCATTACAACCCGTTGCGTTGTGATTATGGTTGCCTGTTGTATTTGTTGCAGCCGTATGACTATGAGCAGGCATTTCTCCCACAGTGAGTTGATGCACAAACTCTCCACCTGTCTCACCTGCTACAAAATTATGTGTATAATTTTCTGTTTCTACCTTACCTTGTGCCAAAAGTACACGACCAGCAGGCATTGCTTCCCAAGTACCAAATCCAAACAATTCTGCTGGATTTATATTAACCGTTGAAAAATGGATATATCCAACGTGCATAATTTTTTTTAAAACATCAATGTCTTTTGAGGAATACTTTGATATCGCATTTCTAACAAATGCACAAGTAGCAAGTTGTGTATCATTCGTATCTACATTAGCAGTTGGAGCTGTTGGTGTTCCTGTTAATCCAGGGCTTGCTTTTGGTGCTAGTGTAGATAAATCTACACTAACAGCACTTGCAACACCATTATTTATATATACTGGCTTGGTAGCACTTCCCACTGTAGAAGTTCCTAATTTATTAGCAACACTTGAATTATTAGCATTATTAGCATTATTAGCATTTTCTGCTGTAGTAGCTTTTGCTGCTAAATCTGCATTAGTTGCACTATCGGCTTTACCCTGAAGATTGCCTATAAATTTAGTAGCGGTAATATTATACCCATTGGCATTTATATTACCTTTCATAGTTCCGCCAGATAACGGTAAACAAGCTTCTTTAGCCCACTCTTTTATTTTTAATTTTATGCTATCTAATGTTGCTTCAGCTGAACCAAATAATCTTTTTATTAGATTATCATGTGCATTTTCATCAGCATTATGTTCATCTATTGCATTTTCTAAATCTTCAATAGTAGCATAAATTATACTACCATTTACTATTACCTGAACATTTTCTGCATTACCAATTACAAAATCTATATTAACTATACGCTCATCAATAGGCGTTGTTTTATCATACAAAAAATCTGCACCATTACCTGAAGTTGCATATGCATATAATTGTTCTTCACCACCATCAATTTTAGCCATTATACCTATTTCACGTTGCCAAAAGCCGATTTCTACTTCTTGATTAGAAACTCTAAATTGTATTTGGAATTGTCCATTTTGTTTATCTACCCATTTAGCTATATTAGCACTTAATCTTTCATTTTTAACTTTTGTAAAACTTAATATATCGTCATCATCATCAATTAAACCATCACCTAAAGCTACACGTGTAAATGTCAACGTTTGTCCATTTTGACTTTTAGCAATCATTTCTTTACCAATATTTGTAACAATACAAGCAGAAAATTGCCCTGTATCATATTGTTTATCTAGTAACGTACTTCTATTTTGTAAGCTATTCATAATCTATTACTCCTATTCATAATAATTTGCAGGAATATTTATAATCTTAGCCATATGCACTATGCCAATTGTATTATTCTTAGTTATTCCATTTACATTTATATTAAATTTACTATTAGCTCTAATATTTATAGTTTTACATTTAGTCACTATTCCGCCTAAGTAAAAGTAGTTTTTACTTTCTGTAAAAGCTATATATTTCCAACCTATATGAGCTGGAATATATATATTTAAGATTTCTTCTAATGCTTTAAAATCTGTTATTTTATTATCCGGCAACATGATTTCTAATAAGTATTTCTCTGGATAATCTACCGCATAACCTGTTTTATCGGCAACAAATAGATTTATAAGATAATTTACAAACTCTAGTGTTACGGTTTGCCAATTATTCATACGACTTAATATTTTTGCTCGTCGTGTTTTATAATCATTATTTTTATCTATGGGAAGCCCCAAAAACTGTTCCCATAAATCTAAGCCCCATGTTGCACTTTCGACAAAAAGTTGATTAAAACAATCTTTAATATATTGCTTTATATTCTCATGCTCTATATCACAAGCATTATTTGTAGTTTTAAATCTATAATCTTTAGATAAAAAATAAGGTAAATATTTCAAAATACTTACCTTATTTTGTCTAAGCCATATATCATTCAATTATCTTCACCTCGTTTACTGTAGGCATCTGCTCATCAGTTAGAGGAACATTTTCAGTATTGTTGTTTATTTTTAAATCCGTATAATCTAAAACACCTGTAGTTGCAGAATTGTTAAGGATAATACCACCAATCACTGCATAAGATACATATGTGGCATTAAAAATATTTTTCTTAAAATAATCATTAACAGCATTTTTTATACCCTCTATACTTGCTGTACCACTTGTAACCTTTAATTCTATATTTATTTTAACTGGCTCTAAACTTACAACCGTAACAGTTGCACCAATTGGTCTTTGCTCTTCAATATGATTTTTAACTTTTTCTATTAAATCTTCACTTGCAATACCATTATTAGCATCTGTTATTATAACTTTAACATTTCCAGGACCATTCCAAAGCCTTATTACCTTTACTCCACCGACTCCTGTAACTTCCGTCGCCCACTGTACATAATGATATGGATTACCGCTTGTTGCTGGTTTTTGTACTTTAAAAAGCAATCTTTCTAAAAGTTCTTCATCTGTTTCTTCATCAAAGCCATCATAAGCAGAATTTTTATTTGTAACAGCAGATACTCCATAAATACTCATAGGAATTTTTGTTATCGTCTCGGCATCTACATTACAAGAAGTACCTACATCTTGAGATTGTGCCTTTATATCTACTGTTCCTGTAGATTCTATTTTTTTAGTTTCTACTGTAATAAAATTTTTTCCATCATTGGTACTAAATAATGCACCTTCTGATACTGCTACTCCTGCCTGTCCCGTTATAGTTAAAATAACACTAGAATTTGTGGCTTCTTGTCGTATAATACCATGTTCTTCAGCTTTTTTTGTGAGCCAATCGCCCCAGCTTGTTTGTGGAAAAGAGGCTTCAATAATTAATGCCATTTCAGCATATGCTTTTTCAAACTCTTTAGCATTAGCAGATAATGTATCCCACACAAAACCTCCTTCAATAATATTTACTTTATCACCTGCTGTTTCGGTATAATATTGCTTTAATCTATCCAAGATATTTTTTCTTGTTTCCATTTCAAACATATATATTACACCTCGATTTTCTGCGTAGATTTACCATATACAGTGGTAAGCTCTAGATTTAAAATTATCTTTTTATTTACTTGTTCGACAGATATATTATTAACCGCTAAAATATACGGATTTACAAGCAATGTTTCTTTAACAGCATTATATAATTCATTAGCATTTATCTCATCATTAGCTACCTTCCCTACAAATCTTTCTAAATCTAGACCATAATCATCATAATATGCACCATATCGAAATCGTTCTGTCTGCAATACTTTATATACCCATACTTTTATTGCTTCATTTCGTGTAACTATTTTCATAGAACCATCATCATTATAAATAAAAGAATTTCGAGAAAAATCCCATGCATATTCTTTAAATTCTTTTTGCGTATTGTACTGTTCAGTATTTACGGTATTTCCTATCATAAAAGGATTAGCCATATCAATTACCGTCCAATCTTTTGCCTTTACTTAATATCCAAAACTGTTTCACTGTTTTATTATCATCTCCCATAATCGGTATCATTAAAACTTTATCGCCAATTTGCCATGTATCAGTATAAATAATAGAAGCTGTATAATCGTTGTCGATATCGTGGTTATGACTTTCATAAGCAGCATCACCGCCACCACCACCACGATTTTGGGTAGCAGAAATTATATGTCCTCGTATCTGCCTTGTATGCCCCTGCAACCAGTAATCATCTATATAAAACCACTTTTTATCAAGTAGCATACCATTCCATTGCACTTTTATTTCTGGTGGTGGACTTACAATAGTGCCAATTTGTACAGTGGATTGTAGTCCCGCCTTACCACCAACATTACGAAAAAGCATTAACATTGCTTTATACGGATCTTCCGTTTTTTTCATTTAATCATCCTTTGCTTGCTTTTATTATTTTAGTTGGTGTTCCAAGACTATTGTAATTTTTCCCATGAAGTACAACATTTTTACTACTACTATTTCCATAATATCCGCCATTACCATCATAAATTACCACATGGTCATCATTGCCATAAACAATAACATCACCTTTTTCTAAATTACCTATAGAAAAATTTTCCAAAAGCCCAGCACTATCTGCATTTGCTACCATAGAAGGCACACCAACAACATCATTATTACACTGCTCTGCTAAAAACGGACTATAATAACTACCCATTTTTCCAACAGCTTCAGCACAACCATTTTTACCGTTATTCATGGTAGTCCCTCCCCAAGCATCAAAACCTGTACTAAGTCCTCTATCTACTTTTAAACTTCCATTACCGCCACCAGTAGTTTTTTTACGTTTACTACTCTTAAATACTGGTACAGCGATATCTTGCTGTTCAATTTCTGGTATTTGGGGATTATCTGGTATATACTCCAAAGTTAAATCCATTGTATGCACATTACCACTAAAATTATGCGTATCACTTTTTATAAAAAATTTGCCTTTGAGTTGCTCTTCCTGCACTTCAATCGTGTATCCGGTAATACACTGTATATTGCCAATCACTTTAATAGAACTTTCGTCCTGCAACCGTTTAAGTCGTGATTTTGCCATTTTTACGTTATCTACTGTTTCTCCCTCTTTATGTGGTTGCATTTTATAGATATCTTGTATCATGCCATAATGCGTAACATCATCATTGTTCGTGAAAACTTGGCAAATATTACCATTATCATCAACAGATTTTATACGATTTACCATGCTTTCAATACTTTCGGAGTGTTCCGAGTTATCAATATCAGTTAAATCAGTAGCTATATACTTTTCAATTAGCTCACCTTTTTTAATGACCGTTACATTTCCGTTTAAGCAAATTACCGTATAATCTTCACCGTTCGGATTATTTGTTGTGTCGGCTTTGGTATACTCAAATAACATTTTAAAAACTTCAGTACAAGATTTACCATCAACGATAAAACTTACTACTGTATTAATCTGTGGAATATTTGTAGATACATTTATACCTATTTCTGTACATACTTGCTTTATAGCGTCTGTTACTGTAATTCCATCAAATAGCATTTGTACCTTCGACTTTGCTAAATAGACCATATCATCGTAACAGGTAAAAGAAAAAGTAAATGTATTAGAATTTCTTTTTCTGTAAAAAATCCTACCCTCAAAGATTTCAACAGGTTCTGATTCTTCCGTTTCAGCGTAAGATAAATAAATAAAACCGCCTACTTTTAAATTTAAGGCGGTAAAGGCACTGTCTTTATCTACAGTATTATAAACAATCTCAAATTCAAGCTTTCTTGCTGCTTGTTCACTATCACCGCTCCATGTCCATTTCGTTACAAAATTTGTAATATCAAAATCAGATAGTGGTTCAGTGTATAGTTTATTGCTATTTTTCTTTTGCTGTAATTCTTCTTGTTCTTTTTGTGTAAGCGGTGGGTCTGTATATTTACATATAAGCATACTATCACCCTAGAAATTTATAATCGTATCATCGGAAATTTTTACAGACTGTTTTGTCGCGTGGAGTACAGTGCCGACATTCAGATTTTTTGTTTTCGCCAGTGTTTTAAATATGGATAACTGCTTTGCGTCCTGCTCCTCGATTGGGAAAAACTGCCCCACACTCTGCGCGGCAACGTCCATTAAATCCATGCCCGGATACCAGTTAATAATCTTTTCTTTCTGTTCTTCCGCCGTTCGGCTGGCAAGTCCCGTCGTATCGTTTAGCTTATTGGAATTCGGCAGTATATAACGGTACTCACGTAAAGATATAGAGAAATACACGTCGCTACTGCCATCTTTTTCGCTGTAGTCGAAACTGTCGATACTTACATTCAAATTTATATTCGTGCCGGATATTGCCAATTTACACGGCTGACCTTTCTGCGCAAAGGATTTTATCTTTTCTACATAGCTGTATGGGCTGTCCGGTGCCCCGCTCACAATGCCGCTATATGCTTGTGCCGGGAAAAAACTGGAGAATTTAACTGTAGTTAAGCCGCGTTTCCCCAGCATATTCACATCACCTAAAGAATTTACATTTACCGTGCTGTTATTGTAGGTATTACCAACCTCGAAACTAGGCGGCGATACGGGAAAAGTTACACTTTCCCCGGCACAGCTTAAAACCAATTTACAACCCGTATTCAGTCCGCTTCCCGACTTGATAAGACTGTCCACCGCCTGATTTAAGAAAGATAAAATTGAAGCCATTACACCGCCCCCTCATTCATGTTTATACTTCTCTTTTGCATTTGATAATAAATTCTCTGCATTAATTTATCCGCTAGCTCGTCCATGTCGGCATCTGATTTCATATTTGCACCATAAATATTAATACTGAAATTAAAATTATTACTGTTACTTTGATTGTCTTGTCGTCCCTGTGCATACGCTGTCTGAATAGATTTATCATGCGGAATGACACGTGTTCCACTTGGTAAATCCACAATTTCCGCACCTTTATCATGAATAATTGCAGGACCACCAGCAAAATTTTCAACGCCATTTGCGAATAGTGGAATATTTAATCCTTCAAAAGTTTTGCCACCTATACCTGGTACAATATCTGGCACAGTAAACTGAATAGAATTTATGCTTTTAATAATACCATTTATAGTTTCCTTTACACCGCCTAATATTCCATCTGCAATACCTTTAATAGCAGAAAATACACTATCAAAAATTTTAACAATTCCTTGCCATGCCATTTCCCAATTTCCCGTAAAAACACCAGTAAGAAATGTTATTACTCCATTCAATACACCTAAAAAACCAGTTATAACAGCAGTAGCAACATTAATTGCCATAATGATACTATTTGTTATCACATTAGCAACTACCACTAAACCAGATATAAATACACTCCCTAAAAATACAGCCAAAGCCTGAAGTATAGGCATGAGCATACCACTAACAGAACCGCCAAGAGATATGACTGTATTTATTAATTGGCTTATAGCATTAAACGCAGGTTGAAGTGCTAATAACACAGTATTTATAGCATTTGATATAACTTCCCTAAGTCTTACAAAAGAAACCATGAGCGTAGTTACCGCAGGCTGAATTTGTGTCCATGCTTCTAAAAGTGCAGTCTTAATCTGATTCCACAATCCAATTAAAAACGGCCCTACAGTTTCCCAATTTTGATAAATAAGAAAAGCAATTCCTGCTATAGCCATTAAAGCAATGCCAAGTGGTGAAAAAATAAATGCCCTAGATGCCGTTACTAATGTTTTTATAACACTGGTAATTTTACTAAGACCACTAGCTGTTGCAATAGCTACTGTTTCAAGTGTCATTGCCGACCTAACAGCAACAAAAGCTGTTTTTAATGTATTGAACGAACTTACTACATGTGTAACAGCAAATTGAAGGGCTTTATTTTGTATACTTCCACCCATTGCAGCTCTGCCAATATCACCATAAAGTTTTACAAGACCACCGCCAATACTTATAGCTTTACCCATTCCTAACATAAAACCAGTAAAAGCTACTGTTCCCATCAAGACATTACCAATTAATAATTTAGTTTCTGGGGATAACTTATTTATCATATCCGCAAAATTACCTATACTATCGGTTATCATTTTTATTTGTGGTGTCAAAACAGTGCCGAAGTTTATGGCCAAGCTTTCTAAGCTTCCCAACATACCATCAATACTATTTTTAAGCGTTCCCTTCATCACCTCAAATTGGGCTTGACTACTACCCGTAGCACTATCCATAGCGTCTTGAAGTGCCTGATAATCTTCTGGGGCTGTCTTAACAAGTGCTAAAAGTCCACTATATGCTTCTTCACCCGCTAATGCTTTAGCATAAGCAACCTGTTCCGTATTAGAAAGGTTTAATATTTTTCCTCGCAACTGTTCTACTATTGGTTGTAATCCAAGAAAATTACCCGTTGCATCTTTTACTTGTAATCCAAGAGCCTCTATAGCTTCTGCGGCTGGTTTAGGTGGTTCAGAAAGTCTAGAAAAAACAGAGCGGAGTGAAGTACCAATTGTACTTGCTTCTATCCCGTTATTTTTCATTATTGCCATTGCAGTAGCTAATTGTTCTATACTTACATTTAAAGTTGCTGCTGGGGCTCCTGCATACTGCATAGCTAATCCAAAATCTGCCATTCCCAGACTAGATTTATTAGCTGCCATCTGTACAACGTCTGCAACCCTCATAGCATTTTGTTCGATATCACCCTGTTTTAAATTCCAAATATTAAGGGCATTACTAACAACATCGGAGGTTGTGGCTAAATCCTCGCCACTGGCTACTGCTGCCGTTATTACAGACGGCATAACACCAATAACCTGATTAGCATCGTATCCTGCCGCCGCTAATCTATCCATACCCTCTGCCGCTTGAGTAGCACTTATTGGAAAATCTGCACCAAACTGACTGGCTTTTTGCCTCATCATTTCCATTTCATCTGCGGTGGCTCCAGCTTTTGCAGCTGCTCCTGTGATAATACTATCGAAGTCAATAAACGCACGACCGCCAGCAACTCCGATTGCTGTAATTCCTGCTGCAATAGGTAGCATGCTTTCACCTACACTACTAAAACCAGATCCAATTCTCTCGATATCTCTACCTAATCGACGGTTCATGTTAGCAGTTCTTTCCATTTCTCTTTGTACTGTTCTTAATGGATTGGTAACCCTATCCACCAAATTTAATACTACATCAATTACAGAAGCCATTTTTAACCTCCTTTCATTCTTCTATTTTCTTCTTTTATATCATCAATTTCTTGTAATACAAAAGCTTCTATTACAGTTTTTTCACCGATATTCATATTAAAAAAATCCAATGGTCGCATATGATGCTTTTTAAAAAGCCAATACATTATCTGTACCTGACCATCGGTTTTTATAAGTTTTTTATTTCATCAATATCTTCTTCTTTTTCTTTTTCATCGTAACCAGATAAAACGCTTATTTCCTCCGATATATCGGTTATTTCACCTGTTAAAAATAATTTTTCATATACTTCAAACGGTGTTTTTGCTCCAAATTTTTTCATTATTTTTTCATCTGCTAAATTTGGTTCCTTTATACCTTCATTTAAGGTAAGCATTCTTAATTTATAAAGGTCTATGCTTTTTTTCTTACTTTTTATATTAACAGCTATATTTTGAATTTCACTGTATCTTTTAGCAGGAATAGACTTTAATACAAGTACAAACTTTTCTCCTAAAGCTTTACTTAATCTTTCCACTTCATATTCTTTTGTTTTTTCTGCCAAAATAGCATTTGTATCGGCATTTAATAAAGCATCTACTAAATTCATTTATATCCTCTCCTTAAGCGTCTGCTGTAACTGGTACTTCAAAATCAGTGAAGGTAAAATCGTAATCATCTTCGGTTAATTTTTTAGCTTCCCAATCCATTAATGTGAGTTTATCGAAAGTAGCGTCTCTTATAATTACTTCTTCACGGCCCACTGCGTCTGGGTCGTCTAACTTAACCCTGATTGTAACGACTGTTTGACGAGCATTGCGAATATTATCCGCCATTAAATTTATAAAATAAGAAGATACATGGTTCATCTTTACGTTACCAGTGCCTTCACAACCTGTGATTTTATACTGCTTAAACATTGTTTTAACTTGGTTTACTTCTTCTTTTACAAGCTTTACTTCCGCATTAAAAGCAGTTACTTCCGCCATGTATTTTCCATCTATCCAGATTTCACCTTGCGTACCGCTCATTACTTGCTGTGCGTTAAATTTATCCATAAAATAAAGCTCCTTTCTTAAATATCAAATGGCAATTCAATATCTTCCATAGCGTCAATTATCTTAATTTTGCCTTTTAAAAATACTTTTTTCTTTGTATCTAGCTGGTTAATTTCATCATCACTCATATCTGCAAGTTCATCTTTGGTATATAGACCGTTTTGCAGCTGATAATTTTTTATTGCTTCCGTATCTAGTTCTACCGTAGAATAATTAGCTTGTAAAAGACCTTCACCTTCAAGTTCTTTAAGATATCCAGTTATTGCAGTAATAAGTAAACATTTATTATCATAAGTATTTGCATATTTACCTATATAGCTATCCTGTGCTGTAGTTCTAATATCATCATAAATCATATCCATAATGTCTACGATTTTAATTGTTTGATAGCCTTCTTGTTTTCCTTGCGTTGTAGTAACAAGACTATTTACTGCACGACTCATTTTATATTTTGTGCCATCATACCAAATAAAAAATTCACCATTATTAACTTTCTCATCGTTTTCATCAAGGTCGTATTTATCACAGTCGATAACCTCGGAAAGTGGCGCATATGTCGCACTTATAGTCATCGGTGTTCCGGCAATAAGTCCTGCGATACGTGCTGTATATTCTGCTGGTGTATACGTCTTTGTTGCTGTCTTGGTAGTTTTATTGCTAAAATTAATAATCCCTTCATAGTCGCCATCATATCCAGGAAGTACAGCTTTTACTTTTTTATATTTATTTTCCCTATTGGTCTTAATCCATGTACCGACAGTTTCAAGCTGTTCTTCTTCAATAGTAGGTATTGCCAGATAATCCCAGCGTTCTGCTGCAATTTTCTTTAAAGATTCCTGCCATTTATCCGCTCCTGTTTTACCTTTAGCTTGTAAATAAACTTTAACTCGGTACGGTGCGGTTACATATCCAAGCAAGCACTTAGTAATATAATCCTTATTATTCTCACTAAGTTCGCTAGGAATATCATCTGTCGTATAAATAACAAATGGATTTTCAATAATTTCCTGTTTTTCTATATTTCCTGTTATTGCTTGTCCTGTAATAGCCTTACCACAAATAGCACTTGTATTTACAGTTAATTTATCAATAACTTCTTGTTCTTCTTCTAAAATAAGAAACACAATGCCACGTTGACTACGTTCAATTGCTGCAATGCCTGCTTCTTTAAAAGATATAATCACACTTGGCATTCCTAACTTTGCCATATTGCTTTCTCTCCTTCGTTTATTCTCATTTTTAATTGCATATCTTCCATGATTTCATGGTGTTTATGTGGTCTAATAATTCGTTCCAAATAATCCAGTCTTATTGTCGTCTGGATAATATCCTGTTCTTCCCCCACTCTGTCAATTAGAAATTCATTTATGTGCAGATATCGCTCTTTTACAGGTATTCCCCTTTGAAAAAGTGTCTGAAGCCTATCCATAACATCAGCATAATGGATTTCATTTTTATCGGCATTTCGTGGGAAATACGTTGCGATAATGGACAATCTTTTCTTTGTTATATTTTTTGTCTGTGGGATATTAGTACATAAACATTTAATAAAAAAGCACGGTTTAGCGAAATCTTCTAAGATTTCATCACTATAAACCGTGCTTTTAAATTCTGCTTTCAGCATTCTGCCAATTTGATTTAAGATATCTATCTGTTTTACTACATCAGCCATCTAATTTATCTTTTACCCGCTTATATACACCTTTCCACATATATTCTTGTAAATCATCTTGCTGTTCATCTATGGTTTTTTGCAAAAAATGTTTTCCTTGTACAAAGCCTTTTTCATGTCCCTTTTTATCCATTATTTTATGTCCTCTATCAACTAGATGAAAATGTGGTGCAGTGGAATAAATATTAGCATGAATATCCTTGCCATAGCCTTCAATTTTCTTTTTCCAACTTTTATTTAATTTTCCTTTATGATCCTTTCCACTATCTGGACTATTTGTTTTTAAAGCCTTAATCATACGATTAGCACCACGATTTAAAACAGTCTCAACATCATCTGGAAAATTCTTTTGCACCGTCTGCAATCTACCAATAAATTCTTCAAAACTAATTCCCATCACTAACACCTGATTTCTTTATGCTACACATTAATTCTAGTTTTATATGCGATTCATAAGGATCTATGACATTTTTTATTTCATATAGATTATTTCTATATTTAACTAACATAGAATTATCTATATTTTTTCGATAGCGAATAGTTATTTTACTTAAATCTTCGGTTTTTTCTTTGTATTGCTCATAATAAGCTCTACCTCTAAGAGGTTCAATTCTTGCCCATACTTTCAAAAATGGCATTAATTTTTTCTGCGTCAAATTATACGGTGTTTCAACATCTTCATATTTTAAAATTGTTACACGTTTATCTAATGTACCAATTTCTTCAATATTAATCATGATGTTTCACTTCCTAACGGTTTATAATACTGTGCCAGAGAAATATGCGTAATTATAGCTTCTATAGAGTGTGGTAGATTGTTTACATTGGTTTTTGTAGAAAAAACACTTCTATTTTCATACCAGTGTGCTACCAACATTTTAACAGCCAAGACAAAAAGCTGGCTGTTATCACTATACGTTTTTCCGGTAGTCTGCTCTAAATAATCAGTAGCAGCTTCGATTAAACTTCCTATGAGTTCATCATCTTCAGTTAAATCTTCATCAATTCGCAAATAATCTTTTGTTTGTTTTAGTGTAACAGCCATATTAAATTACTCCTTAACTAGCAGAATAAGTACCTGTAATAGAAGCTGTACTTTCATCATCAAGATGAGCTGTACCTGTAATAGTTCCGCCAGTAATAGTAAGTTCTATACTTGTTATCTTTGCACCAGTATCTCCTTTTGCTCCAGCTGTTCCTTGCTCACCTGTTTCCCCTTTTGGACCTTGCTGTCCAACATCACCTTTTTCTCCTTGAGGACCTTGTTCTCCGTCTCTTGGTTTATCAATATAAATTAATTTTCCATCTGCTCCACGAGCTAAAATTTGATTTTCAGTACCATCTACTTCTGGTTTATCTAATTTATCTTCAATTGCATTTTCATGTGTTTCAAGTGCAGTTTCAATTTTATTCATATTTTCAGCATTTACTGGAGTTTCATTATCTACCCAATTAGTTTTTGTATACATAATTATTTACCTCACTTTTATTTAACTTTCTTTTCCTAGTATTGTTTGCCCCACTATTGCCTTACCTACTATTGCAGGTGTGGGGCTATTACTCTCCCGCTTTCACCAATTTAACAAGGCTATCATAGATAATAGGTTTACCATCACAAACTATAATACTTTTACGAACAATATCGTCTGTATCGTTATCTTCATATGTCTTCATACCGACTTGGAAGTTTGTATTTAATGTGTAGTCTGCAAAGTTATAAAGAAAAGCAAATGTTTTTCCTGCTTCTAAAGTATCAGAGAAGTTTTCTAAATAGTTTGTAAGCACTACAGTTCTACCTAATAAACTACGTTCTGCTTTTCCGCCAAATCCATAGTTAACACGTGCAATAGGTTGACCGTTTGTATCTGTCATGCCAATAAATGCCATAAATGTTTTTTTAGTCATGCACCAAACTGCACCTGCTTCGTATTCCATTGGAAGCTCACCTTCAGCATTAACTAAAGTTTTATAGTCAATTTTGCTTACCTCTATTTTTGTGCCTTTGGCATCTTCTTTTAGAATACCTGTTGGTTGTCCAACACCTGTACCAGAAATAATTGCTTTTTCTAATGCTTTTGCCATTGCTTCTACTACATTATTAACAAGTGTTGTTTCAAAGGCACTATATGCCATATTTTCTGTTTCTAAAGTAACAGCTACAGCACAACGCAATTTGAAATGACTAAAAGTAATAGTACCAGATAAAGTCTTTTTCTGTTTATCACTACCAGCACCTTCAGCTACCCATGTAGCTTCCGGTTTTACATTAGAAACTGGAATTGCAACACCTGTTTTATAAGCTGTACGTGTTACAAGTGGCAAAATCATACCGTATGCTTCAAGTTTTTCGATAATTTTATTGAGTGTAACAGGTGGCACCAATGCACCGATATCTGTTGTAGCAGTTACTTCATCACTTCTAAATTCTTGAGGAATTTTTTCACCACGACAAACATAATTCATAAATGCCTGTCTATATTCTTCACTATCATAGATATTGGTTTTTACTGGTTTAGCTGTATTAGTTCTTGTTATCATTGTACCCATACCATCAATAATTGTTTGACGTCTGCGAATTTCTTTTTCTTCTTCGTCAAGTTCTCGAAGTTCTTTTTCAATTTCATCAAAATTAATATTTTTATTAGTTTCATCAGCTAACAAAGAGCGAATTTCTTCTTTTCTTTGTAAAATTTCTTCTAATCGTTTATTCATATTCTTTCTCCTTTGCATAAAAAAAGCACGTCTAACCGTGCATTACAAATAAGTCATTAAATATAATTTTTTTCTTCTTTTTTCTTCTTGTAAATCTTTTTCTAGGTTCACAAAATACTCTTTACTTCGTGCCTGTATAGATGTTCCATCATACGCTGGAAAATCGACAACCGCCACATCATAAATTTTATCAAAGGCGGTTATTGTACGTGTATAAATCTTATTTTCCCTATCAGATTCTGAACGCTCATTTTTTACAGTAAAAGCAAAACTCATCTTGTTTAAATCACCACGTTTAATAAGTTTATACACATCTGTACCATTATTGGTATCAATAATATCTGCACTAATTCTAAGGCCCTTATCATCGGTATTCATAATAAGAGTATTATTGCTTGCTCTAGCAAGTACCATAGCAATATCACCATGATTGTACTTAAATACAGTATCGCTCATGTCAGCACCATCGAAGGCATTGCGGTCTATTACTTCCATATACTTCCAACCGCTCCACTCGCTTTCCCATATTAATGCCCTTTGATTAAAAACTGCTGCATATCCTTCTACAAGTTGCTTATTTTCATCATCATTATTAGCTGGCTCTAGTAGTGCCATTCTCATTTCCATTTTCCCCATTATCTTCACCACCTTTCAATGAATTATCATTATTACCTGTTTGATATAAACTTTGGTCTTTAGCTTTTACAAAGTTTAAACTGATAAGGCGTTCATCACCGCCTTCAATACCAGCATAACCAAAGATTTCACGAATTTCATTGATTGTTAGTCCGCCAGTAGGAATAAGAGTTTCACAAACCTTAATTTTAGATGCTACAGACATGAAGTTTAATCTATTACTTTCTAAGATAATTTCATTGCCAAAGCCTCGCTCTCGTCTTGTAAAAATCTTATCTGTCATTTCTTGAGCCAGTTTAATTGACACAGGCTCAAGCACTGATTCATAAAAAGCTATATACTCATCTTCGGTATATTTGCCCATGATGATATTTTCATTAAGTCCGAAATGCTTATAAATATTATCTCTAACATAACTCATCTGTTGACTGTTAAAAGTGGTTACATTACTCGTAAGTTGATGAAATTCTGCTCTATTATCCAAGCTGGCAATGCCAGAAGGATTATTCGTTGCATACATATCTACAAATTCATCATGCGCATTTTTAATATCCTCTGGTCGAGCTTTTGCCTGCCATTGTATATATCCCCTCAACGCCGTAAAGTTTTTCACAGCATTGACAATAGATGCCTTCGCCGCTTTCAATGTGGATAAATCCTCAATCATTATCTTAGAATTATCATCACCAAATAATTCATCACGGTTAAAATGCCTACGAATATGAATAAGATTTTCATAAGGAATAGTAATTCTTTCACCAGCACCAAAAGTAAATCTAGCATAAAGATTATATGTTTTATCTTCTAATATCTCTAAAAGTGGAAAATCTAAAGGATACAAAGCTTTTATACCGCCTGTAAATTCGTCCCACTGTACATAGATAAAAGCATTGTTATAAGTAAAATACTGTGCTATAAACTTTTCTAAAAATTCACTAGCTGTCATCATTGGATTAGGATATGAACTTAATAAATAATTCAATCTATCACTAGGAACATTTTTTATTTTTCCATTATCCTTAATTACATGTTTTGGTCGCATTTTGCCAAAATGTCTTGCAATAGTATCTATACAATCTCGCACTGTAGCATCATCATAAGCATTACCAGAAAAAGGTGTATACATATTGGTATAGCCATTTAATAATTTTAAAGCAGTAACATCTTTATATTCTCTTGCTTTGCCAAATATTTTGCCAAACAAACTTCTAAATTGCAAATTCTCACCACCTTTAAATAATATTCATATAGTCATCTTTATTTCTCTCATAAACTACATACGCATCTAGAAGGCTTGCAAAGCCGTCAATTCTCTGTCGTGGATTTTGTAATTTACATGGCTGGATATTTCCATTTTTATCCATATCCACACTAACATTTGCCATGCACCATTTAAGTACAGGATTATTGTTATAGTTTATAAGTTTAGCTTCTAAATCTGCCCCCAAAGCTTTCATCGGACCAGATAAAGTTTTCTTACCCTGTATTACTGGCTCCATAGTTGGCTCGCCAAAAGTATTTATCATATCCTGAACAAAGTATTTTGCAGACCAACTATCATAGCCACATTTAAACAGGTATATATCTTTTTCATTTTGCATTTCTTCAAACCATTCAACAATCAAGCGATAATCTATACTATTGCCAGGACTTAACCTAATAAATCCTCGCTTTAGCCAAATATCATAAGGCACTTTATCCTCATGTACTCGTTTTTCAAGTAATTCTTCTGGTATCCAATACATCTGCTCTACATAAAAACGTTTTTCATCTTCAGGAGTTTTAAACAGCATAGTAGCACAAGTTAAATCAGTTGTAGCAGATAAGTCTATACCGCCGATGCCGTAGCGCGGTTTTAAAACTCCGATATCGAAAGTCGCTTCATTATTTAGTTGCTCGAAAGTCAAAAATGCTTCCGTCGCCGTTTCCCGAACATTAAAATCCTTGCACAGTAGGTTTTTAACATAATGCGGATTGGCTTTGGCACGGTTCACTTTATCTTCTAGCTGTTCGCGGCTCTTAATCGTGCCTAGTGCCGGATTGGCTTTCGCCCAGCAGGTTGGCTTTGTCCATTCATTGCGCTTGTCTAGTTCATATATTACCGGTAGAATGGTTTCATCTTTATATCCGTTTTCATCGCCGTACCCGGCTATGATATTCGCCGCTTCCTCATATTTCAAATCGAAAATACCCTCGCGGATTGTACCCGCCGTCGATGTGATAATGGATAATGGCTGTTCACGTGCTGTCATGCCATCGATTACTACATCGTAAAGGTTTTTATCTTTGATAGCGTGCAATTCGTCAATTAATGCTCCATGAACGTTCAATCCGTCCAGCGTGTTGCTGTCGGAAGCCAGTGGCACGAATACGCCGTCATTGAAACGGCACTTTATCCTCGAAACAAGACAGTCGCACCTTTTATTGAGCGACGGCGATTTCTTTACCATACGGACTGCTTCATTCCAGATAATTTTCGCCTGCTCTCTCTGCGTTGCCACGCTGTAGACTTCACTACCCGGCTCGCCGTCCGCCATTAATAAATAAAGCCCAATGCCGCTCGATAAAGTCGATTTTCCGTTTTTACGTGCCACAATTAAAATAAGCTCCCGATACTGCCGTAGTCCCGTATTTTTGTCGATAAAGCCGAACAATGCTGAAAGTATTGCTTTCTGCCACACTTCCAAAACAACCGGCTTACCTGCCCATTTGCCTTTCGAGTGCTTACAATAACGCTCAATAAAATCTATAGCGTGATTGGCTTTTTTCTCATCAAAAATATACCGACTGCCGCTATCATGGAGCTTGTCATGCAGGTGCTCAAACAGTTTTTTAACCTTTTCCGAAACGATTGCATCGCCGCTTTTTATCTTTCCGTAGTAGATTTCAATGTAATTCATACAATCACTACTTTTTCAACGTACCGACAAAGGCTTCAAAACCATCATCGACATCATCAGAAGATTTTTGCGGCATACAGGACAGCAGCGTTCGGATTAAAGAGTTATAGTTCTTTAAGGTGGTGGAATATGCTTTGCTGGCAGTAGACTCCTTTGTGCCGAATTGGTTCTGCCCGTTGCAATATTCTTCAACAAACCCTACTTCGTCAAGCTCTTTCTGCAAATCCGCAAGGCGAAATTCCAAGTCAACCGCAAAATCAATCATTCTTTGTACTACTGCCATTTTATCGTCGTCTATATTTTTAAATGCTTCCCTATATTGTTCTAATCTTTTCTTTCTTAATGTTTTTTCGCTATATCGCGGCACAAAATCATCTCCTTTCCAGTAAAAATTTCTGAAAAATATACCACACCCCTCTCGGCGGTGGCGTGTATTTTACACGTGTGTGGACCCTCCGGTCTAGTGAATTGTCAGACAATTTATTAAATACGGGGGTGTTGATACGTAGCAAGCAAAGCAAAACGGTCTAACCTTACTTACTCATCAACTCTGACAGGTTCATCAACAGCAACAAGGTTGCCGTCCTCATCAAAGTGCATTGTTCTTGTATTGTTATCTTTGCTATGTATCTTGTTATGACACTCAAGACATAATAGCATTAGGTTATCCCAACCATAAGCAATATCAAAGTTATTTATATTCTGTGGAGTAAGCGAAACTTTATGATGTACAATAAAGCGTTGTCCGTCTGTACCCTTGCGAGCGACAGTCTTGTTATGACACATCTCACAAATATACAATTTAGATTGTGCAAAGGCTTTAGCACATTTCCGCCATCTTGTACTATTATAGAACTTACGTGCAAATTCTTTAGCCATTTTTAACCAATATCAAACGGTAAATCAATTTCAAACGATGCAAAAACATCAGTATCAAATCTAGCCACAAATGCACCATCTAAAAAAATATCCATATATTTCTTGCCAAAATATACTATACCCTCACCTTCAAAAACATACACTCGATTATTTTTAGTTGTTACTTCTATACGTTCTTGTATAGGAAACTCACATCTATCTATATACATTATTCTCACCTTTCTATTGTTTGCATTTCTGTTGTTTTGATACTTGCAATTTTTCGTACTGCTATAAAGCGATTATCCCAACTTTTATATTTACTATCCGCTAAGACAGATTTTTCTTTAGCATCTAATAAGACTGCTTTTGCTCGTACTACATCATCATCGGTATTAACCAGTGCTTTTATTTTTATTTGATTAGACTTAGGATATTGTTCAGAATACATAAGATACTTTTCATCCCATATCTGCTTATATGCATCATCTGCTTGTGCCAGTATGTTTTTAGTTTTAGCCACATATTCAGATAACGTTGCTATCGTATTTGTAATCAATGCAATATCATCTATTAACTCTTGCCCTGTTGGATTATTAGATATTTTAAATTCATTATCCATATAAACTCCTTAAATATTCTTCACATCTTGCTTTTATTTCTTTAAGTCTGCCACTATCGTGTCGCAATCGATGACAACTATCACACAATACAACACCGCCACTCATTTCATCGGTTTTCTCAATTCCGCATGGTTCATGGTGAAATTTATGTTCTGTAGATACATATGCACCACATACAATACATCTATAATTATCTCGTTCGAATATCTGCTGGTTTAATTTTCTTAGCTTCTTACCCGTTAGTTTTACTCTATGCTTTTTCTGTAACATTTATTCACCGCCAATAAAAAAATAGATATAATCTATCGACTATATCTATTATTGATTTTATGTACAAAAAAAGACAGTCATTTGTTGACTGTCTCTTTTATGTTTCCCATGTTATTTAGTTTTTGTTGATTATAACTATATCACATTTCATTAATCACATAAAATAACATTTACTATCATTTTAAGCGTATATTACAACGTCTTAAATAATCTTCATATTCTTTGCCATAAATTCCATTAATAATTTTACCAATATGATATTGTGTGCTATTGATAGTCATTTCATTTAATTTAGGAAGAGGTATTAATGAATGATTGCCATCTACACCTACCAAAAAAATTTCTTCAACAATGTTACCATTGTATTTTAATAAAAGACGTTTGCGATATGCATCTTTATTAGGGAATTTTTTAACCCAGTCTTCCTCAAATTTTCTTTCACTAAAATCTTCTTCAACTTCTTCAATTGAAAAAGCTAAATCTTTTTTAAAAGTTATTTTTCCCCATTCATCAAACAATAACCAATCAGTAGCTTTTGAATTTATTACAATAGACATATATTCATCGTAAGTCATAGACTTACCTCCTCTTTAATAATATTTTGTGTCATAATTATATCATTAAGACACAAAACGTGTCAATAATTATTTAAAAAAATATAAAATTATGCTAAAATAAATATAGAAAGGAGCTTTTTTATGGAAATGTATAAATTTCTTCGGCAATTACGTATTGAACGAAAGTTATCACAAAGTGAATTAGCTGAAAAACTAGAATTAAAACGTAGCACTATCAGTATGTATGAAAATGGGAAACGTCAACCTAATATTGAAACATTAATATTAATATCAAAAATTTTTGATATTGATATCAATATACTAAAAAAAGATAATCCTAACTCTACTAATCAATCTTCAGAAATTGATTTAAAAAATTATTTAGATAATTTTCTTTCATTATTAGATCTACCAAATTTAACATACAATGGAAAACGTTTAAAAATAACAGCACATGAAAAAATCTTTATCCGCAAATCAATTGAACTTAACAAACAATTTTTAGAAGGAATTACACATATTAATAAAAAAAAGACCTAGTTTGACCTGCACCCCAAAAGTTAGACAGAAAAAAATCTAACAATTGGGGTGTTTTTGTATGAAATTAAGTTATGAAGATAAACTAGAAATATATCAGTTAAGACAAGCTGGTTTTTCTTGGCCTTATATTAGTCGAAAGTACGGTGTATGTCTATCCAATCTTAAGTACATGGTACGGCTTATGAATAAACATGGTATTGAGGTTGTTAAAAAAGGGAAAAATAAGTATTATCCCTCTAAATTAAAGCAGGAAATCATTAATAAAGTTCTTATTGAAGGTCAATCTCAGCTCACCGTATCACTGGATTATGCTCTTCCCCAACAATCCCTACTCACCAATTGGATAGCACAATACAAGAAAAACGGGTATACTATTGTTGAGAAACAACGAGGGAGACCGAGTAAGATGGGACGTAAACCAAAGAAAACTTGTAAAGAAATGACTGAGCTAGAGCATATTCTGGAAGAGAATGAGCGTCTGCGTACCGAGGTAGCTTATCTAAAAAAGTTGAGGGAATTGCGCTTGAGGGACGAAGCCTTACAGCGCAAAAGGCGGAAACAGTTAGAGAACTGGTCTCAGGAGGATTTCGATTAGACCTCTTACTAAAAACCGCTAAGCTAGCTCGTTCTACTTATTATTATCAGTTGAAACGGTTTAATAGAGCTAATAAAGATGAGAAGGTCAAAGAGATGATTCAAACCATTTACGATGACCATAAAGGCAATTATGGATACCGTCGTATTCATTTAGAACTAAGAAACCGAGGATTTGTTATCAATCATAAGAAGGTTCAACGGTTAATGAAACTCATGGGACTCGCTGCTCGTACTCGTTGTAAGCGTAAATACTCGTCTTACAAGGGAGAGATTGGGAAGAAAGCTGATAATCTAATTCAACGTCAGTTTGAAGGGGCTAAGCCTTATGAGAAGTGTTATACAGATGTCACTGAATTCGCTTTACCGAATATTAGAGGGAAACTCTATTTATCCCCTGTTCTTGATGGATACAATAGTGAGATTATTGAATTCACCTTGTCACGCTCACCTGATTTAAAACAGGTTCAAACCATGCTTAAAAGAGCATTTCCGGCTACCTCTTACCAAGGAACTATTCTTCACAGCGACCAAGGGTGGCAATATCAACACCAGTCTTATCATGATTTCTTGGCATCCAAAGGGATTCGTCCATCTATGTCACGCAAGGGAAATAGTCCAGATAATGGCATGATGGAGTCCTTCTTTGGCATCTTAAAGTCTGAGATGTTTTACGGTTATGAAAAGACTTTTAAGTCGCTTGATAAGCTAGAACAAGCCATTACGGATTATATTTTTTATTACAACAATAAACGTATCAAGACAAAATTAAAAGGACTCAGTCCTGTGCAATACAGAACTAAATCCTTTCAATAATTTATTGTCCAACTTTTTGGGGTCAGTACAGTTAGGTCTTTTTTTTATTAATATACTTTCTAATCCTTTTAAATGTAATCTATACACATGAGCTAATGAATATTTACATATTTCTGCGATATCAGCCCATTTGAGAAAAGATAAATATCTCATAGATAAAACTCTTTTGACCTTGTCCTCAACTCCTAAATTATCTATACATTCTTTTACCTCTTGTTCTTTTTTAGCGTATATCTGCATTGCTTTTAATTGTTTAGCAACTTCTTCATCAATCTTAGCAACATAATCTGATATGTCCATTTTTTTATTACTTCCGCCAACAGATTCCATCTGATATACTGCAATCAATTTCTTTGATGTTGTTTTTAATTCTTTTACTCTACATGCTATTGCTATAGCATTAAGCTTTGCTTCTCGAACACTATCTAAATATCTTTTTGCTATTTCTAAGTTTTCTTTATCTTTTCCCATGAAATCCTCCAAATATGACAAGGATAGCCCATTTCGAGCTATCCTTTTTCATTTTCTTAAAATCATTTATTACAGTATTCGCTATATTGACAACACAATAATATTATTTCATTCTCATTAAAACCATTTTTCAACAAATAACTTTCAGCCTTTATTTTCTTCTCAAAACACTCTTCTAATCCATCAAGTAAACAACTTAAAACAATTTCTTTAGGATCTTTTAAACTCAAAATTGTTTCTCTTATATCACTAGCCCATGCACTATTTAAATCATATTGTTCTATAGCATCTTTATATTTAAATTCAAGTTCATCAAAACTTTTCATTCTTTAGCACCACCTAATAAACTTCTAAATACTTCGATAGCCTTTCTATTATACCTAAATGTCTGCACTTCTTTATTAGAATATCTTGATTTATCATAGAAATACTTTCCGTACTCATCTGTTTTCAAATTATGTTTATTTGCTAAACTACCGATTTTATTTTTAGAAACTCCAAAGATTTTGCCTACTTCTGTTGCCGAATAAGTCAACTCTTTTACTTCAGGCAATGGTAACACATTACTTCCTGCTAAAGTATTAAAAGCATAACTTTTTGCCATTTGTTTATATTCTTTTATGTCTACTTTATCAGCTAATTCCAACCACAATTTTGATTTTTCCATTTGAACTTCATCATATTTACAATCAAGAATTTTTTTATCAACACTTGATACTTGTAATTGTTTTAAATATTGTTCCATTTGTTCAAAAGCTGTTATATATTCAATTTTCCATTGCATTGCTTTTTTGCCAGTAAAACCCATAACAATAAGAGAAAATCCATTTTTATTCATAAGATATTCAATATTTGATTTTCCACTATTATCAATATATGTTGTTTCATAAAACCATTTTTTTATTTCATCATTTCGAGTTAACTCACTAAAGCCATTTTTGGCTTGAGTCAATTCTATAACATTTTTTATTGAACGAAGTACTTTTGAATGTTCTTTTCTAAAGCTATCAGCAACTTTTCTACTGGATACTACAGCTTGATTATTTACTATTTGTATAAGATTTTCCATTATATATTCTCCTTTTCTGTACTCACAAAGAATGATATAATAGATTTATCAGTCCTTGTGGGATTGTGTATTAAGCAACCTGAATGCTTTGGTCGGTAAGCAGGTTGCTTTTTTATTTGTCTTGATACAACTTATCTATACCCATTCTAACTATAACTGAACGATTAGTATTATGTTTCTCACATAATTCATCTAATCTATTAAGAGTATCATTGTCCAGTCTTACTCTTAACATATAATCTTTTGGGTTATCTGTAAGTTTTGTACCTTTCTTCATAGCAGCCAAAACTTTCTCTCCTTTCTTTGTTGCTACAAACTTAGTATAATTGTAGCAACAAACTTTGTCAAGATAGTTATTATTTGCCGACCTCAAAGAATAACCTATATTATCTTAGAAATTAATGCTATGTTTTAATTTTTTAATCTTTAAATTAAAAACACTCATTATTTTTAAATTCCATTCAAAAATTTTATATATTACCTTTTTAAGAATGGGATTTTTTTATATGCTTTGTTTTTTCATATAACTTACCAAATTTATAAAATGGTCGCTCTAACTTTAATAATAACTGTATCATCAAAAATAAAATTACGTTTCTCATACAATCACCTTTTTTATATCAAAATTTATAATTTTATAACCCTTTTTAGATAATTTATACGCTATACCTCGTTTAAAACTATCTAGCCAAGAATTTTTATTCAATTTCTTGGCTTTAAGATAGTTTATTTTTCTCTTAAAAGGGTATCTCTTCATCAGGTGGCACTTCTTGACCAAAAGATTTTGCTGATTCTGGTACAGCACCGCCATCGAGTTTCGGTTTACTTCCCATAAACTCTACATCATGAGCTATGACTTCTGTTACATAACGTTTACTTCCATCTTGTGCATCATAACTACGAATCTGAATACGACCTTCAATCAAGACTTGACTGCCTTTCACTAAATTATTACCTACAATTTCCGCTATCTTATCCCATACAACAATTGGAATGAAATCCGCTACTTTTTCTTTACTAAATCTTCTATTTACCGCCAAAGTGAAACTTGCTACTGCTACTCCAGTTTGCGTATATCTTACCTCTGGATCCTTTGTTAATCGCCCTGCTAATATTACCTTATTCATTTATTACTCCTTATAATTCAACTTTCTCCCAATAATAATTCATATCTGTTAAATACAAATCGCCTTTTATATACTCTTTATGTTTTCTTAGCATCTGAATTAATTTTCTAAGGCAAAACTCACTTGCTTCCGCCTTAGTTATAATTCCACTATCAGTTTCTAATACTAAATACACTCTATTATTCCATCCTTGATTAAATAGTAAATAACACTAGGTAGCTTAATAACTCTATCAAGAAAGATTTTTACATTATAAAATTCCTTATCTTGGCTTATATCTATCAAGATACCTCCAGTTAATATATTTTTCTTATATAATCTTTTCTTCCAGAATATGCCATCTTCACATATTACTTTCTTGAAGCCATAATCTTGTAATCTATCTAAATTCTTTTTACTTACTACGACCATGTTTAAGTCCTCCAGCTTTTCTGATGTTAACCCAACGATTTAATGGGCAACATCTATTATTTAAAATACGTTCTTTATTTTTCTTATTAATTTTGATATTTACACTACATTCCAATGGATAATTTAATGGCTTATATCCATCTTTTGGTCCAATAATTTCATCACTGGTTATTTCATCTAATTTTTTTGGTAATTTAAAATCTAAAATTATTGGTTCTTCATCTTCTTTTTTTCTTCTAAATATCCTTTTTATTAATTCAATTAATCTTCTTATTTGTCTCATCTATATAATCCTCCACACACTGAGTTTATATACTCAATGTTTTTTTATCCTACCATCATAAATCCAATACTGATAACTCCGATCACCGCCACAGCTTCTAAACAATATTTGCAAATATTATCTTTTCTTTTACGTTGTTTAAGTCGTTTAATATCCGCACTAAATTCTGAATCCAATGGTATATTTATCGTTTTTATATTTTTCATCTATCTTCCCTCAAATCAAATTTTCAAATAAACAAAATTGCTTGCTAAACTTAAGATTTACTGTTCCTATAGCTCCATTCCTATGTTTAGCTATTATTAATTCTGTAAGCCCTTTATCATTTGTATTAGCGTTATAGTATTCATCACGATATAGAAACATTACTATATCCGCATCTTGTTCTATCGCTCCACTCTCACGAATATCTGAAAGCATTGGTCGTTTATCTTGTCTTGATTCTACTGCTCGACTTAATTGAGAAAGAGCAATTATCGTTATATCTAATTCACGTGCTAGTAATTTTAAACTTCTTGATATTTCACTTATTTCTTGTTGCCTATCTATTTTTCTTGATGAACCTTGCATAAGCTGAAGATAATCTATGACTAATAGTTTTATATCTTTCTCACGTTTTAATTTTCTTGCTTTAGTCCTAAGCTTTGACATATTCAAACCTGCTGTATCATCAATATATAACGGCTTTCCTGATAATATTGTTAATGTTAATGTTAAACGTTCCAATTCATTACCATCTAACTTCCCTAGTCTTATGCTATTTGAATCGATTAAACCATATAGACTAAATAATCTATTGGTAAGCTGTTCCGATGACATCTCAAGCGAAAATATTGCTACAGGTACATTCTTTCTTGCTAAATTAGCTAGAATATTAAGTGCAAAAGCTGTTTTTCCCATACTTGGTCTTGCTCCCAAAATGATTAAATCAGATTTTTGCAAACCGCCAGTCATTCTGTTAAGTTCACTAAATCCAGTATCCAGACCAAATAATTTGCCATCTTGACTACTGTTATATCTTTTCTCAATTTCAGTAAAAGCATTCATGATATACTCTGCTGGTTCAACAATTCTATCTGTATTATTTGCCGTTTTAGCGATTTCTAAAATATCTTTTTCCGCATTATTAAGCACCAAATTTATATCAACATCGCCATCAGCCTCTCGTGCCTGCTGAATAATTTTCTGTCCTGCATTAATCAATTCACGCTTTATAGCATTTTCTCTCACAATATTGGCATAAGACTTTATATTGACGGCAGAAGGAACACAATTTGATAAATCTGTTATATAAGCTATGCCACCAACAGACTCAAGTTGATTTGTATTTGTTAATTTTTCCGTTAACGTTATACTATCTATATCCTTCCTCGTATTAAATAAATCTAATATCGTAAGATAAATAACTTGATTTGCTTTTCTATAAAAATCTGTAGATTTTATAATCTGATTGACTTCATCAATCACTATTGATTTATCCTTAGCAATTAAAATTGCTCCTAATAATGCTTTTTCTGCTTCTACATTATGAGGGATTACTACCTTATCCATTTTTCTTTATTCCCTCCTGCTCCAAAAATTCATCAAGCAAACTCTTTGGTGCTCTATTCAAAGCTAATTGTTCAGCATCTGATAATTTACTAGAACTAGCAGTATTTACTTTATTTTTAGTTTTATATTCGTCATAACCATTAACTTTCCAATTATTCAAAATAGCTTCTATATAGCCTAATTTTCTTTTCCCTTGCATTACAGCTCTTGTAATAGCTTCTTTTACCCATTTAACACCATATTCATCTATATCATCTATTAATCTTTCGTATTCAATAGAGTTAATAGAATAATTTATATTATTCATATAAATATCTATTACTTCTTTTTTTTGAAGATCAGTAGTAGTAGATATTATTCTTCTACTATCTTTCTCTTTATCTATCTCTATATCTATATCTTTATCTATATCTGCTGTTGCATTTTTGTTGCTAATTTTGTTGCATTGCAACAATGGTATATTTTTATCTAAATTATTAGAGATTTGTTGTTTTTTCTTTTCCCTAGATTTTCTACTACGACGTGTACTTTCCGTTTCTGAACCAATCATGTACTGTACTTGATTTAAATATAATTCTCCATTATCTAAAATCTTCACAAGTCCAATTCTTTTTAAAAGTTCTAATGCTACGATAACTGTATCCTTTGGTGTATTAGTTATCTCTCCTAATTTTTTAGCATCATATGGAATAAGCATATCACCAACTTGTCTAACTAATACGCCGTTATTATTTATAGACTTCAAACACAGTTTTAAATAAAATAAACTATATAATTTCCCATTTTCTTGTTCTTCAAGCCATGATATTGCTTCATCTTGAAAAAAATCTTCTCTTAGTTTAAGCCAATAATATCTTTTATTTATAGCCATAATTTTTACCTCGTTATTTTAATAAGCCATCTATTTAGATGGCTTATTTCTTGTTTTAGTGTTATAATTTAGTTGCGATTTTTTAGTTTTGTTGACTAGTCTTGTGCTGGTCAACTATTTTTTTTAGCTTAAAAAAGCTAATACAATTTTCTAGCATTGGATTTATTTCACTAGGTTTATGGATACCACTAGGAATTTTTATACTAATACCTTGTTTTGTATTTGTTTCATAAATTGTTTGCATATTAACTAACCTCCGAGATTTTTCTTACTTTTTCTTTTAAACTTGCTTTTAAAATAGCACTAGCATATGCTTTACAAAAACATTCTTTATGTTCTTGCTTAAAATTACTTAAATATATTTTTGCCTCCCCTGATTCTGTCTTTATCTCACCAATATAAACAGAATTTTCAATAATATTTTTCATTTAAATGACCCCTTATATAGTAATTGACCTTTTTATGGTTGCTACCCATACATAAGCTATAAATTTTGATACAGCGGTTTCATCAATAACCCACCGCCAAGCGTTCATGACAATAAAGAAAATAATCAATAATAGCTAGACATTATATTAAATACTTTTATGTTATAATCATCTTATAAGGAGATGACTATAATGGAACAAGTTACAAATCAAATTTTTTATCACATTCAAAAAATAAAACCTAATATTACTCCTTCTTTACAAAAAGGATTAACTTATACAGCGGGCAAAGAAAAAAACCCTTTTATTTCGATTTATGATAATATAGATTTATCTAAATTTCCCAACCCATTAGATGAATGTATGTTATATATTCGAGAAAATTTATTTGAAGAAGTCAGACAACAATATTTCCCACAACTTCCTTCAAGACAAAAATCTATATGGCTTATTCCACATAATGAAAATTCATTATCTTTTTGGAAAGAAGCATTACAAGTAAATAAATTAAATATTCCATATCAAGTGTTAGAATTAGTTTGTTCTGGAAATATTTTTTATGGAAACGAAAAATATTTAAAAACTTCTCCTAATTTTACTTTTAATAATTATCGACAATATGCGTTCAATTATTGGAATGGTTCAGACACTAATCTTAAAGAAAATATTGCTGTAGAATGTATATTTAGTGGATATTTTACTGTCAAGGAAATAATTTATTAAATTGCTCTATCGGAATACCATTAATATATTTAGTTATTGGAGTAGTATTATATTTGCAATCCTGACAATGAATGTATTCATGACGACAATTTAAACAAGCTCTTTTTATCTTATAAGACACAGTCACTATTTCATCATTTTTATCCTGCTGTTCTTCAAATTGTCGTTTAAATTTAGATTTTTCTTTTTTTAATAACTCTTTATTCATAAAATTTTCCCTTCTTTTTATAAAATTTTTAACACAATTATCTTATAATTATCACTATACTTTTGAGCTTAACCATAGTTTTTTCAGCTTATGCTATAATGAATTTGTCATAAGACAAAGCTCGTTTTTTTCTAAAAACTTCATTTACTTCAACTTTTATATTTATTTACTTGCAAGCTAAGGGATTTTTTTCAACCCCTTAGCTTATTTTTATCCTGCTATTAATTGTTGCGATAACAACAATCTAAATGCTTCACGTCCTCGTGGTGTGATAAGTGTTTGAATACCACTCCAGCTATCATCTTTAGCTTTTTGTTCTTTGACTTCAAAATAACCCTTACCATTGCTATCATTTGCTATAAACTGAGAATATGGCTGTAATTTACCTTTAATATTTCGATAAACAAACTTTCTTTCTAAAAGCCAATTTATAAAATACTTTTGACCAATGTGTAACATTTTTGCTGTATCTCTAAAATTAGTTAATGTATTTCTATCAACTAATTCATCAAAGTAATCAGCTTTAGGCTTCATGACCGCATTTTCCATTTTTAATTTATCTAATTCTTGGTTAGCTACTAATACAGCTCTTGCTAAAAACTCTGTTGGATTATTAATAGCCTGCTGTGCAACAGAACTAGTCATATACATTCCATGCTTTCTGATTGAAGGTAATACTTCACTGGTTACCCATTCCGTAAATTCTTCGGCTTCTTTTTTTCTGCTAGTAAATGCTAACTTATAAAGATTACTTTCATTGATGAATGTTGCTTGCTGTGGTCTTCCTAAATTATCGATGACCTCAATACTATTGACCCCATTTTTATTTAATCTCTGTTTTGTCATGGTTGGATTGCCTATTTCTAAAACTCTACATACATCAGCTAACATAAAATAAGGTTCACCATTTATAATTGATGTTCTGACTTCCCCAAATCTTTCATTATTAAAAATTTTCAATTCGTTCATGCTTATGCTCCTTTTTGTTTTTACTAGAATTTAATTCTAGTATTTTGCCAAAAAAAATATACTCTCTTGGTATTTTATAAATAGAAGATATTTTTTGTTGCATTATTGGATTAACTAATCCAGAATTTTTCTCCCATTTTATAAGTGTATCTTTTCCTATACCAATGAGCTTTGCAGCATCTATTATTCTAAAACCTGCATTAACTCGAGCTGCTTTCAATGTTATTTGGAAGCTCATTACTTCTCACCTCTTGCAATCTATTTTACTAGAATTAAATTCTAGTGTCAAGCCTTCATAGAAAAAAAATCTAGTGTATTAGAGTTTTAGTTGCTAAATATAGAATTTTATTCTAAAATATAAACAAAAGGAAGTGATAGAAATGTCTGATAGTAAAATGGTTTTCAGCAAAAATTTAAAAACATTATTAGAAAAAAAAAATCTCTCACAAGTAGAATTATCAAAGATTCTTGGTGTTAGTGAATCTAGTGTAGGCAAATGGCTTTTACAAAAATCTATGCCAAGAATGACCATTATAGAAAAACTAGCACAGTATTTTCAAGTAGATAAAACATATTTTTTCAAAGACACTAATAATGAATTACCAGAATTAACAGAAAAAAATAATAAAGATTTCCCTCAAATTAGAGCAATTCAAAGAGCTATGACTAATGTTGATGAAGAAAAACGTAATCGTATGTTAGAAGTGCTTAAAATATCTTTTCAGGAAGCTTTTGAAGAAGATGATGATGATTAAACCTAATTATAAGAAAGCTGAAATACTTGCTAGGAAATTTTTAAAAGATAGTAAAGTTAAAGGATTTCCACTAGATTTAGATTTTTTTAGAAAAGTATATAATAAGACACATAATACAAGATTACGTATAAAATCATTTTCATGGTATATGAAAAAATATAATCTTAGTTATAGTGGTATGATAGAATTTATTAATAGTGAAGACGGTTGTTGTTTTTATTCAAAAGAAGAAGAAAAAGCTATTATTATTTATAATGATTTTCTAAATAATGCTGGACGTATTCGTTGGACAATAGCTCATGAATTTGGTCATTTAATTTTAGGACATATAAACAACAATCGTGCCATAATAACACGAAATAAACTTTCTGAAAAAGAATATAATGCTTATGAATTAGAGGCAAATACATTTGCTAGAGAACTTTTAGCACCTATGAGTTTAGTTTATTACATATATGACTGCTTAGGAGATAAGATATCTATTGACTCTATTTTTGGAATTTCACATGAAGCTGCTCAAAATATACTTAAACGTATGTTAGAATGGTCAAAAACACATGATTACAGTAAAGATACTTGTCTATATGTACAATTTTCAAAATTTATACATTCAAAATATTGTAGTAGTTGTAATCACTTTTTTTTAAGTTATAACAAACAAGAGAAGTATTGTAAATTTTGTGGTAATGAATTTGAATTTAAATATAAAGAGGATGTGAATACAATGAAATATAAAGATTATGATATTAGCAAAAATAAACAAGTATTAAGATGTTTAACTTGTGATAACGAAGATATTGATTTTAATAATGATAAATATGCTTTTTGTCATATTTGTGGTAGTCCTGTTATAAATAAATGTCTTAATAAAAACGAAAAAACTCAATGTGGTAAATCACTTCCAGCAAACGCTAGATTTTGTCCATATTGTGGTTCAGAAACACTTTTTTATGAAAAGGGACTTTTAAAAGCATGGAATAAAAAACAAGAAGAAATACCTACTTTTAGTTTTGATTCAGAAGTACCACCAGAAGATGAAATACCTTTTTAATCAAACTATTCACTATAAACACAAAGTATTCAAAAAAATTTATACATCTTAAAAACTTATAGATTACAAATTAATATTTAAAATAAGGAGTGTTCCTCATGAATTTTAATATTGATAATTTAAATTACACTGCTCTATCTTTTCAATTAGCTAATAAAAATTCAACCAGTATTTGTCAAATAGCATTATTAAGTGTAGAAAATGGTAAAAATATCTATCAAAAAACATTTTTATTAAAACCACCAACAAAAAATTTTTCATTTAGCAATTATCATGGAATAACTCTAGAATCTGTGAAAAATGCACCTACTTTAGAAATAGTTTGGCAAGAAATTTCTAAATACATAAATGAACATATTGTTATAGTATACGATATCTATAAAACAGCTAAGAGATTAAATGAATCATTAAAGAAATATAACATTGAAGCCCCTTCATGCCAATATATAGATATTCGTTCACTATTCCCCAACAATATGGAGCATCAATCGTATGAAGATTTAGCAAATGCTGTTGATTATTGGTCTTGCGATTTAAATGGCAATTCTGCCGAAATAGTTTCTTTTTATAATTTTGTTATAGAAAAAAGAGTTGAAGAAAACAGTCGCTTATTAAAAAAAGCCTTTAACGATGCAATAAACAATAGTGATTTAAACGAAAAATCTATTAAAAAACAAACTAATACTATCAATGAAATACAAGCATCTCCCGAAACATTAAAAGCTGCCAAACAACTCGCCGATGAAATTTTACCATTTGTGCAAAATGTAGGTAGAGATAACTTACCTACAATACTATCGCATCATAACGAAGGTGAGCATATCGCCGGCATATCAACAGGTCTTTATAAGAAAGATAAATGTTTTTGGGCATTCACCGATAAAAGAATGTATATGGTTGTTCCTTCTAAAAGTTTATATAAAGAATGGGAATATACACAACTTCTTTCCTTAAAAACTGATATGGGTTTTATTATGAATACCTTGTATTTTAAATTCAAAAATGAAGAAGTTAGAACTGATATAAGTGATTTTAAAATAATTTATCCAAGACTAAAAAAATACATCAATCCTGATATTATCACTGAAGATAAAAAAACAAAAAAATTCATGTCATCTATTATCGATACTAAATAAAAAACCGCTATAATATTACCAACATTATAGCAACTAATAATACAATATATCTATAAAAGGGTTTCCATTTTGGAAACCCTTAACTAAAATAAAGGAGTGATATTGTGGATTTAAAAAAATCTGAAAATAATACTACGTTAAAAGAAACAATTCATAACTTAATGTCCGAATATGAAAAGTACCTTATTGATATGGCTGATACCGACCAGCATAAAGCAGCTCTTTTATGTTACTGGTTAAAAGATTATAAAAAAATGCTAATTAGAGAAAAGCAGTTCAATCCAAGTTATCTAAAAAAATATCGACGAGGTGATATTATTAGTGTTAACCTAGGTTTCAATGTCGGTTCAGAACAAGGCGGTTTACATTTTGCTGTTGTATTAGAAGATAATCCCAGAAAATCTGAGACGATAACTATAATGCCATTAAAATCAAGAAAAAATTCACGCGAAGAACAAGAATATGAAATTGATTTAAATGGAGAAATTGTTCATCAGTTCTCGCAAAAAATAAATAACAAATTTATAGAAAATAAGGCTACTTTTGAAGAGCTTGATCAATTAAAACGCTCCTATCAACTTCTTATAAATGAATTAACAGAAAAAGTAACTGCTTTAAAAGCAGAAATACCTATAAAAATTAAAGAATTGACAAGCTCACCCATTGATGAATTTAATACCAAAAAAGATTTAATAGAAAAAGATTTCGACTCACAAATATCCGAACTTAGCAATCAATCAAAAATAGCGTTTGAAAAAAAACAAGAAATAGCTCTACAACAACAAAAAATACAAAAAGAATTAGATGTAATTAACAAATATATTAAACAGCTTGGAAAAATGAAAAAAGGTAGTATTGGTTTAATTAAACAAATAACAACTATTAGTAAAATGAGAATTGTCAATCCAATATCAGACAAAGACACATTAGCCGGTATTCGTCTATCTGATGAATTTTTATCAAAAATTGATACAAAAATAAAACAAATTTATACAAAAGAATAACACTTGACTTAATCATTTATTATGTTATAATAAAGATACAAGAAAACTATGCGGTTTACCCGCACTACAATTAAGACTATGCGATTTACTCGCACTACGACAAAGACCTTGTATCTATGATACAAGGTCTTTTTTATTTATACATAGTAATAACTAGGCATAATAAAAGGAGAATTATTATGCCTAGAATATAAATGTATGATTAGGTTTTTTGGAATAAAAAATAAAACCGCCATAATGCTACCAACATTATAGCGGCTCGTAATACGATACTACCAATATCGTATTTTAATAGGTCTTTTACTATATACCTACTACCAACCTTATTATATAGTAATTGACCTCTTTTTGCAATTTAATATTGAATATGGAGGTCTTTTAAATGACTAAAATTATAACAGCAGGTATTTATGTCCGTGTATCAACTTCTGAACAAGCAGAACAAGGATATTCTATCCAAACACAGATAAGGGCTTGTAAAGACAAAGCATATGAATTAGGAGCAATAGATATTCTGGAATATGCTGATGAAGGATTTAGTGGTGCAAAGTTTGTTGAGGTAAGATAACGATACCTTTTTTGCAGAGGGTGTTATCTTACCTCTTTTTGATGTATGTTAGATAGCATAACTCTTTACGTCGGCTCCTATCTGTCTGAAATAGGAGATACTTTCGGTAGGCTTGTCACCTGTATCAACTCTGCCGACAAAGCTATAAAAGATTTCGATTTTGCGGGTGTTCGTTTCCTTATCCAGTTCGTGAATAAGAATACGGTCAATAAATTCATGGACGTTTTCGTAGGTCAGTTCTTCAATCGCTGTGTATCTGCGTACCAGTGCGACAAACCTTTTTACGTCCGCGCTGCGCTCGGTGGCGTTGTCGATTTCCTGTGACAGCTCCGCAATCCTCCGGGTCAGCGTCTTTTTTTCTTCATCATAGCCGGAAGTCAGAAAAGCAAATTGTTCATCTGAAAGTTTCCCTAAAGCGTTGTCCTCGTAGAGCTTGCGGAATAAGATGTTCAGCTCGTTAATACGGTTCTGCGCCTTGTCAAGCTCTTTCCGCTGCTGTGTCAGCGTCTTTTGTACTGCCTTTGCGCTGCACTCGTTGGCTGTTTCGATAAACTCCTGTTCATGCTCTTTCACATAAGACGTTACTCGCTGCAAGTCTGCAAGGACAAGTTCTTTCAATACGCTTTTGCGGATATAATGCGTAGTGCAGAGCATATCATTTCTTGCCCGGTTGCGGTAGTTGCCGCAAGTGTAGGCGTGTTTCCGTTCAAGCGTCCCGGCTCCGCGTACTGCATACATTTTGTAGCCGCAGTCCCCGCAAAAGAGCAGCCCGGAAAACAGGTCAATTTCATCAACCTTTGTCGGGCGTTGCCGGGTGGCAATCCGCTTCTGTGCAAGTTCAAAGGTTTCTTCATCAATCAAAGGTTCGTGAGTGTTGGGGAAGAAATACCTTTTTTCCTCCGGGTTCTTTTTCGTCTTTTTCGACTTATAAGATACCTTGTAGGTTTTCCCGGTTATGGTATGCCCTAAATATTCTTTCCTTGTCAGAATGTCGTACAGCGTCTTATCCGGCCAGTTGTACCATGCGTTGAGCTGTGGGCGGGGGTGGCGTTTGCTCCCTGTCCTGCGGTAGCGCAGTTCCCCGACGGTCAGTATTTCATTGTCCCGCAGCCAGTTCTGGATTTCACACATACGGTCGCCCCGTACATACATTGCAAAAATCTGTTTTACGACGTGCGCCGTTTCCGGGTCGGGTATCAGATGATTGCGGTTATCCGGGTCGATAAGGTAGCCGTAAGGAGCTTCGCCGTTGACGCGCTCGCCTTTCTGCGCCTTTGCCTGTTTGACAGCCCGGATTTTCTTTGAGGTGTCGCGGGCGTAAAACTCGTTGAACCAGTTCCGCAGAGGGGTAAACTCGTTATCTTCCCTTGCTGTGTCTACACCGTCGTTAATGGCAATGTAGCGCACTTCATATTCGGGAAAGACAATCTCTATCAGCTCCCCGGTTTTCAGATAATTACGTCCCAGACGGGAAAGGTCTTTTGTTATGACGGTCGCCACGTTCCCGGCTTCAACCTCATGCAGCATGGCTTGAAGCCCCTCACGCTCAAAGCTCACGCCGGAAAATCCGTCGTCTACGAAAAAGCGCGTGTTGAAAAAGTGGTGTTCGTCAGCATACTTTTGTAAAATCAGTTTTTGGTTCTGTATGCTCTCGCTTTCCCCGGCTTGCATATCTTCCTGGCTCAATCTGCAATATAAAGCGGTAATCTTGTCTGTCTGTAACATTTTGTCCTCCTTTCCGACGACAGACAAGCATGGTATTTGTACTGTCTATATTATACCACATACCGCTGCCTGTGTCATGTATAAAATGTGAAGAAACGCCCTATTTCCGGGCGTTTGCGGGGTTCAGTTCCATGTCTTTGCGAATGAGTTTTTTTATCTTTTTATCCAGTGTGTCCGTTGCGCGTTCACTTGCGGACGAACATACAAGGTAAGTAACTTTTCCTATTTTATGCTCCGTTGTGGTAACGGGCGTTTGGTTTTGCGTCAAAGAAAATCCCCCTTTCTTTCGCAAACATATAATATAGTCTATGAATAGCAGCAAGTCCACTATTCAATAAAACAAAGGCTTTAATCGGACGGTTATTAGCATAACCTCATGGGAATTTCACCCCGGCATGGTTCTCATGCCGCCCTACCCATTGCCTGCGACGCTCTTAACGCTCGGACTGTGGCTGTAAGGAAGTATCATTGTATATTCTGCGTGTCGTCGCCCGCAAGCCGCTACACTTGCTTTCCGGCGCGGTGTTGGTCGCTCGGCTGTCCGGGCGGGGATAACCTCACCCGGATAGCGTCATGGCGCACCCGCCGTATGGCTCGGCGCAAAAGGAACGTATCCGATTTGCCCTATGCTGCGCCGCCGTTATCTTGCGCCGCTTTCTTTGTCAAGGTTCAGAATGGCTTTGCTGCCGCGTCAGCAGCGGAACGGAAAAGGGGGAGAGAGAAAGCGTCCCGCCGCCGCTGCGGTTTATTCCTCTGCCTTAAAGGTGAGGACAGCCATCATCAGTTTTGCTTGCAGCCGTTCCCGAATGTCGTGGTCTACGCCAAAATAGACGTTCCCGCGCTCGTCGTACAGCTTCCGCATGGAGAGGCGGGCTATGTAGCCGCTGAAATGCTGCAAGACAATCTTCATGGCGTCCGGGTCGCCCTTTGTCGCTGCCACAATGACAGGATAAGGAACAAGGGCATTTTCCGGGTAGCCGGGTTCGTTACCATTCGTCCCATTCATCAGCATTTTCCTCCAGATATTTTCTTAATTTCTCAAAAGAGCTTGTCCGCCTGTACTGTATCGTGCTTCTCGACGTGTTGAACAGCTCCGCAATCTCGGTATCGTTCATTCCCTCGAAGTAATACAGCAATATGGCTTTGCGCTTTTCTTCCGGCAAAGTACGGATTGCTTCAAGAAGCAGCTTTGGCGTGATTTTCTTCCCGGCTTTCTCAAAGACGGTTTCGGCGGCTTCACGTTTGAAATATTCATCAAACGTATGAAGCTGCCGCGCTTCGTCTAAGGTCATGTCGGAAAAGGTCACTTCCTTTGCCTTGTGTCTGCGAAGTTCTCTATGGGTGTCGCAAGCTTCATTGTGCAATACCGTATTACAAAACTTCTGAAAAGCACACTGTTTGTAAAACTCCCTGCTATTAGGTTCCACATTCTCACCTCCTTTCTCGTTGGAAAGTTGGTGGTGCTTCCCCCCTTTTCGCGGGGCAATACGGCGTTTTTCAAAAACGCCGAAGATTTTTTGAAATTTCTTCAAAAATTTTTTGAACGTACAAAATGCGCCCGTCCGAAAAGCCCGGACGGGCGCATAGGCATTGTAAGCAGTATCCAGATGATTAGACAGTTCATATATATAAGCGTAGTTTCCCCCGGTGGTGGGCGGGCTTTTTTTGATAAGTCAATAACTGTCGGATTTTGTCGATATGCTTTTTGCTTCATGGCGGCTACCTCCTTTAGCCGCCGATTTCAACAGTGATACCGCGTCATTTCATTAGAAGATAAAAAGAAACGGCGGCTTTGATTTTTCAAAGCTGCTGCGGAAATCAAAGAACGACAAGCAACAGTTCTGATTTTGCTCCAATATGGTTATTAGGGGCACAAATTAAAATCAAAAAAGAGCCGATAACAGCAGTATTTCAAACTGCATATTATCGGCTCTGCGTCTGTGCGTCTGGCTCTTTTAATTAAATTATTTCTGTTGTTTTTTGGCTTTATTATATGCATTAGCTAACTGTCCACAAGCTGCTTTAATCTCTCTACCATGAGAAACTCTCATGGTAACTTCAAGTCCTGTTTGCTCTAATTGATGTTTGAACGCAACCATTTCTTGTTTTTGTGGTGCTCTAATTTTTGAATTACTCGTCGGGTTGTATTGCAGCACGTTAATCATAACATTTTTGCCCTTAAACCATTTTGCAAGTTGCCTTATATCTGAGGAACGGTCATTTATACCTGGTAAAAGCAAATACGCAAATACCACTTTTCGATTATGCCTTTGAGAATAGGACAATGCTTGCTTAACAACATCTTCAATAGCGTACATGTGCATATGAGGAATGATACAGTTTCTCGCAGCCTGTGTTGCTGCATGTAAAGATATTGTCAACTGAATTTTTAGATGTTCTTCGCGCAATTTTTTTAATTGATTAACTGGACCAACTGTTGATACGGTAATGCCGTCGGTTGGAAAGTTAAGTCCATTTCTATCTCGAAGAATATGGATTGCTGCAATCAAGTTGTCGTAATTGAATAAAGGTTCTCCCATTCCCATAAAAACGATACGATTTACTTTTTGACGTATCAATACAACCTGCTGCACAATTTCAGACGGTGTTAGATTACGAACAAAACCATTGCGTCCGGACTCACAAAAAATACAGCCAACAGAACAACCAACTTGCGTACTTACGCAAACAGTCCCACCATCTCGCCGTTTAATAAAAACCGTTTCAATATACCTGTTATCTTTCAATTCATAAACATACTTTTCAGTATCGCTACTTTTATAGACTTTTTTTGTTGATATTGATAGATTTTCTTTGTGAAATGGCTGTTTATACAATTCCGTATATAAGGCTCTTGCTTTATCCTCTCCAATTACTTCCGACATTTCTTTGTAAGTAAATCCGTATGGGTCATTCAATATTTCCGTAGGTGTACTTTTAGGTAAGTGTTTCATTTAAATATCCTTCCTTTTCAAAATTAAAAAGTTTGTTTTTCAGAGTTTTTGATTATGATTTCTAGTTTTTCAACATCAACGATATGCGTTAATTTACATTTAGGGCAGAAAAGAGGAGAATTTCTTAATACCGTATTATAAAATACTTGAACCCTCGTCTTTCCGTTACAAATTGGACATTTTATCCAATATTTTTCAAGCATAATATTTCTCCTTTTGCGCAAAAAAATGCAGGTCAATTCTCAACATGAGCATTGACCTGCATTTATACATATAATACTACAACAAAATTAAGGCATAGTTTTTATACTATGTCTATACGTCGTTAGTTTTGTTGTATAGCATACGCAAAATAAGCATGACAAAAAAGCCCATATTGAAAATGGGAAAAATCTTTTTTGATTTCAATGCTTATCGAATACGCATGCTATGTAACATAAACATTCCCCCCCTTTTATATAATATTATATACAAAAGCAGCTTGTTGTCAACATATATATATATGAATTATTTTGGCTAACTGATAGAACTACGTAGACATATCCAAGAAGAAAGGGGAACAGTAAAATGTAATAGGGTGAATAACTATGGCAAAAAGACCAGTACCACGATACGACTTTAAGGCTTTTGGGGCAGCGATAAAGGCAGCGCGTGAGGGATGCAAGGAGAGCCGCAAGAAAGTAGGCGACGAAATGTTTATCTCGCCGCGCTACCTTGCGAACATTGAGAACAAGGGGCAGCACCCAAGTTTACAGATATTCTTTGAGCTGATACAGCGTTACCATATATCCGTAGACCAATTCCTTTTAGAAACGCCGCCGGAGAAGAACACGCAGCGGCGGCAGCTTGACGCGCTTCTTGACGGTATGAGCGATACAGGCATACGGATTGTAACCGCAACGGCAAAGGAGATTTCCGAAGTCGAAAAAGAGGGCGAATAGGAATGTCCGACTTAAAACTGAACAGGATTTAGAAAGCGTTGTAATCTTTTTTGAGGTTGCAGCGTTTTTCTTTTGCGTAAGTTTGGCAAAATCGCTTTTTCTCCGTAGTAGGTGATAAGAGCCTAAAGGATAAAAACATTCGTAGCAAGCATAGGAAGCGGGTACCCACTTCCGTATTTTCGCCCTCCCGCGCTGCGGCGCGTCGGTCGAAAATGGCTTGTTGGGAAGTGTCCCAAACCCTCGGAACGGAAAGGAAAGGAGCGAATACATGGACGGACGCAAAAGGACGGTGCAAATCAAATTCAGAGTGACGGAAGCGGAACGGGATTTAATACTGGAAAAAATGAAGCTCGTACCCACCCGGAACATGGCGGCATATCTGCGGAAGATTGCCATTGACGGGTATATCATTCAGATAGACCATGCCGATATAAAGGCAATGACCGCAGAGATACAGAAAATCGGTGTCAACGTCAACCAGATAGCACGCCGCGTAAACGCGACGGGGAACGCATACCAAGAGGACATAGAGGAAATAAAGGGGGTGCTTGCGGAGATATGGCGGTTACAAAGATTAAGCCTATTAAAAGCACTCTAAGCAAAGCCCTTGACTATATCGAAAACCCGGACAAGACGGACGGAAAAATGCTTGTGTCCTCTTTCGGCTGCTCCTATGAAACGGCAGATATTGAATTTGAATATACCTTGTCCCAAGCACTCCAAAAGGGGAACAATTTAGCCTTTCATCTGATACAGTCCTTTGAGCCGGGGGAAGTCGATTATCAGAAAGCCCATGAAATCGGAAAGCAGCTTGCCGACGCGGTAACAAAGGGGCAGCATGAATATGTACTCACGACGCACATTGACAAAGGACACGTCCACAATCACATTATTTTCTGCGCCGTAAATTTCGTAGACCACCACAAATACAATTCCAACAAAAGGAGCTATTACGGCATACGGAACATGAGCGACAAGCTGTGCCGGGAGAATGGCTTGTCCGTCGTCGTTCCCGGCAAGGGCAGCAAGGGAAAGAGCTATGCGGAATATCAAGCTGAAAAGACGGGTACAAGTTGGAAAGGCAAGCTGAAAACCAACCTTGACGCGCTTATCCCCCAAGTTTCCAGTTTTGAGGAATTGCTAACGCGGTTACAGGCGGCGGGCTATGAGATAAAGCCGGGGAAATATGTATCATGCCGCGCCCCCGGACAGGAACGCTTCACCCGCCTTAAAACCCTCGGCGCAGACTATACAGAGGAAGCCATAAGGGAACGGATAGCGGGCAGACGGACAAAGGCGGCGAAAGCTCCCAGAGAGCAGCGCGGCGTGTCGCTGCTTATCGACATTGAGAACAGTATCAAGGCGGCGCAGAGTAAGGGCTATGAACAGTGGGCGAAAATCCACAATCTGAAACAGGCAGCTAAAACAATGAATTTCTTGACGGAACATAAGATTGAGCAGTACGCGGATTTAGTCAGCCGGATTGAGGAAATGGCAGCGGAAAGCGGACAGGCGGCAGACGCATTGAAGAACGCCGAAAAGCGGCTTGCGGAAATGGCGGTGCTTATCAAGAATGTTTCCACCTATCAAAAGACAAAGCCTGTCTATGACGCATACCGCAAGGCAAGGAACAGGGAGAAGTACCGCGTCGGACAGGAACAGGCGATTATCCTACATGAAGCCGCCGCAAGGTCGCTGAAAGCGGCGGGCATTGCGAAGCTCCCGAACCTCGCCGCGCTGCAATCGGAATATGAAGCCCTCCAAGCGCAGAAAGAAGCCCTTTACGCCGACTATGGGAAGCTGAAAAAGAAAGTCCGGGAATACGATATTATCAAGCAGAACATTGACAGCATTTTACAGGCAGACAGGCAGCCGGAACGGGAAAAGGGAACAGAGCGCGGATAAGGATAGCAAAATCCCCGCCGCTGTGCTATGATAGGGCTATCAAAATGCAGAGGAGCGTTGAGCATGGAAAACCAGAAAATGCCGGAATATGAAACCATACGCGCCGCCGTTGCCGGGGAAAAATGGGCGGTGGAGAAAGTCGTGGAGTGCTACAAGGACGAAATAGACAGGCTATCGACGGTAGCGGTCAGACAGCCGGACGGAAGCACGAAACAGGAAATCAACGAAGATATGCGCCAGTCTATCACAAAGAAATTGATAGAAGCCCTCCCGCAGTTCCCGCTTGAAGAAATGGAAAAGGGAAATGTCAGATAGGCAAAAAAAGAACAGGACGCGGAAGCCAGTATATGACTTCCGCGCCCTGTCTTTTTGTGGGTGCTGTTTTCGTGAATGTTACGCAGTAGAACGCCATTTTCGGGGGTAAAGGTATAAAGTATCGCCTTTCTGATTTTCACGCCCGGAAAGCCCTGTAAATCAAGGGATTTTCCGCGCCTACTGCGTAACAGGGGCGCGTCTTTTCCTCATGCGCTCGGCGGCTTGTCTGCGGGTGATACGCTTCCGGCAGACGGGGCAGTATTTGACACTGTTAGAGCTTGACGCAAAGAACGCGCCGCACTCGGTACATTTCTTCTTATCCCCTGTCTGGTAAAGCTCCGCATAGAGCAGCCTGTCGGCGGGAAGCACCGCAACCCGGAACCACTTGCAGAGAAGCGAATAGGAAATGAGCTGCGGACATACGCACTCGTCCCCGTCGTCCAGTAAGATACAGTTCCCGTTATCATAATTGCAGCACGTCCGGCGCACAAGGGCGTTGACTTTCCGGCTCTGGGGCGGCGTCAGCCGCTTAACCCCGTTCATACTTCATCAGCGGCGTAAATGGGAAGCTCTGCAAATTCAGCTTCGGTCAAAGCGTCCACTTTGGAAAGGGTGCGCTTTGCAAGCTCCCGCATATCCGCGTCCATGTAGGGCAGCGCGGCGTTGACATTCTCAATCAAAGCCCGCTTTCCGCCCTCGTTGTAAATGCTCAAAAGGTTTGTTTCTTCAACAGTCAGTCTAATCATGCTCATACCTCCATATCGTGATTTTTTGTTTTCGCCGCCTTTTTCGGGGCGGTCTTTGCCTTGTCTGCTTTAAGCTGCGCCCGGATAGAGGGGCGGGGCTTCCTTATCTCCCTGTCCCGGTTCTCCCCCTTGTCAATCAGCGCATACGTCCCATGTCTGCCCTCGATTTTGGAAAAGGAAAGTGTCTTGTAGGGCAGCATGGAGAAAAGGCGGTCAGTGTCCTTTGTGGCTGCAAGCCGCATGAACGCCGGGGAAAGCTCTACCATGAAATGGGTCTTGTTCGGGCTGTTCGGTTCGTAATGCCGCTTCATTTCCCGCACAATGCGCCGCGCTTCCGTTTCAATCAGCCCGTCCCGCAAGGCTGCGATATGCGCCTTGAAGTCCCCCGGCGAAAGCTGCTCCCGGCTGCGCCGTTCTTCCTGTAAAAGAGCTTGCAGCGCGTCCGGGTCGTTGGGTACGGCTTCAAAGCGTTCAAACTTCCCAAGCTGCGGGTCTGGGGTTCCGTCAAAATATCTCCCGGCTTCCTGTACCCTTTCCCCATGCTCATAAATCAGCTTGACCGTATCGGCGGGCAGCTCCTTTTCCTTGACGCGCTCATAATGTTTAGCGTAGTCCAGTTCGTACAGATTGCCCTTGATTTTCCCGCGTTCCTTTCCTGTCAGCTCGATTGCATAGGCAAGAACGCGGTCGCTTGTCTGCTCCATGTAGAAACGCCATGTGTTGTGGGGTGCGGTATCTTTGAGGAAAACGTCGCGCTCCCGGAAACAGTGCGTCCCGGACGGGCGGCAGAACCATAAAAGGGTCTTGTCCTCCCTGTTGGGGCTTGCCGCCGCCTTTGCGATAATCTCTTTGTCAATGTCTAAGTCGCTCTGGTAAAAGCCTGTGTTCTGCTTCATAATCGCTTCAAGGGAAGCGGTCACGTCCACGTTTTCAAATTTGCTCTGTTCCGGCATGGGTCAGCTCCTTTCCAAGTCCTGCGATTTCTGCTTTGCGTTTTTCTTCTGTGCCTTTTCCTTGTCTGCTCTAAGCTGCGCCCGGATAGAGGGCTTCTTTTCCGGCTTCGCTCCCTTGCCGCGCTCCTTGTCGGCTTTGACAGCATTAGCCAGGTCAACAAGGGAAATCTGCTCGCCCGCTTTTACCTTTGCTTCCAGTTCGTCAACGGTAGGGGTGTTGTTGATGATACCGTCAATCATGTTCCCGTTCTGCTCTGTGGTCTGCTCGGCGGTTTTCAAGGGATTGTCCCGCTGCGCCTGTTCTGCGGCAACGGCAAACGCCCGCGTCCCATTCCCCATAATCAGATACTTTCCGTCGTCCGACTGGTGGTGAAAGCCATATCCGGCGGCTTCTATCTGCTCCCGGCTCATGGCGGTCACATGGAAAGTCCCCCTCGGTGTTTTGACAGTTTCGCCCGTTTCCAAGTCGTCCGGGGTAAGCTGCTTCTGCTCCTGTAAAAACTCCGGCACTTCCCGGAAACCTACACTGTCAACGAAATGCGCCGCGTCCTGTCCGTCCTGATGAAGCACTACCACGTCCGAAACGGAAAGGCTGTGTCCCTTAAAATCTTTGGGGTGGTCGATATTGAAACGGGTGTAAATATCTTCAAGGGAAGTTTCCGGCGCAAGGGGCGCGGAATAGACAAGCTCATAGTTTGCCCTGTCAACCACATTTCCCGCCGCCTGCAGGCGGTCGTAAGGCTCAAAGCGGAAATCCCTTGTTTCGTCCCCGCCTTTTATCTGGTAAATGGAAAAGGTGTCTTTGCCCTGTCCGGCGGTCTTTGCCGTTTCCTGTGCCTTTGCGTAAAGTTCTTTTACCTCTGCCTGTGTCAGTTCCCCGGCGTTCAGTTGCCCCATAAGCTCGCGGCATTTTTCGGGTGTGCCGATATACAGAACGTCGCCTATTTGGGCTTTCCCGTCCTCCTGTGGAACGTATGCTTGCAGAATAGAAAGATTTTCCCGGCTGTCGCTGCGGGGGTTCGCGTGTACTTGATAGATGTACTCCTGTGGGGGCTGCGCCTGTGCCGCTTCCTTTTGGCTGCGGATATGCGCCCGCAGTAAATCAGTGGGCTTTTCCCCGGTAAGGGGCTGAATGGATTTCACATAGTCTGCCGCATAATAGGCATTATTGGTTAGCTGCCGCTGCCATGCTTCGGCTTTGGGTGACCACCGAAAACCATTGCTTTTCAGTTCTGTCCGCGTCGCTTCGTCGGGCTTCCCGTCAAAAAAGATTTGCAGACGGTTTGCTTCGGTGTTTGCTTCCACTCTGCCGCCCTCAAACTCCCAACCGACAAAACCGATTTCTTTTGTCTGTGAGAGGGATTTAATGCGGTCTTTGACGCGCCGGATTTCTGCGTTGTTGTTGGATAACGCCCATGACGCGAAAGGCTTATCCCCCAAATGCCATTGGCTCGACATATCCGCTTTCAGCTTTTCAAGCTGCTCCGGCGGTAAATGCGGGCAACCGTCAAGGGTCTTATGCTTGCGGTAATAGGCGTTGACTGCTTTCATGGTTTCCTGTGATTTTTCCAGTCCCGCAAGTTTCTTTTGGAGTTTCTCGACTGCTTGCGGGTCGTCCGCGCTGATACCGCCCATTCCTGTACTGCGGATTTTATCAAGCAAGCCCTGTATGTCCCGGTATTCCTGCATATTCCGGTCAGTGGCGGCGTTCTGCTTTTCTTTCTTCCTTGTGGGGAAGTTGGAACCTCCGGCAATCAAGATAGAGGGAACGCGCCCCGCAATTTCATAGCCCTTGTTCATATTCGCCGCCAGTTTCCGGGCATAAGTGTCAAGCAGACTGTCAATCTTTTCATGGTACATAGGGTCAACACGTTTTTTCTGCCGTTCTGCGATTTGTACGGCTTCGTCAATGTAGCTGCGGTATTCTGCCGTTGCGCTGCCCGGTTTGTAATCGTAAAAGCTGCTCATATCCTTTGCGTGGCGGGCGGCGGTTTCGTTGATAGAATAGTAGGGGGCGGCGGCTTGCTGCGTTTCCTGTGCTGTGGCGGTTTCCTGTGGGGCTTCGCTGCGGGTTTCCTGTGCTGTGTCCGCTTGTTTCTGCGGGGCTGCTTCGGGCTGCTCCGGCGCGGGGGTTTCCGGCGGCTCTGTTACTGCTTCGGGCTGCGCCTGTGCCTGTCCTTTTGCCTGTTCCTTTTGGATTTCCGCAAAATGTCCGTCAATGGCTTCAATCAGCTTTGCAGCGGTGCTTTTGATGATTTCAAGAGAGCTTTTCAGCTCGGCAAGTTCCCGTCCGCTGCTCCACCCGGCGACATAGCCGAAAGAATAGTCCGACGTGTCAAGCCCGTAATGTTGGCAGACGGTAAAGGCGATACTTTCAGCCTGTACCTCGCGGGTGCGGCGGTCGGGGCGTTCCGGCGCGTCGATAGCGGTATCATGCAGCGTCGCATGGGCGATTTCATGGATAGCGGTCTTGATATTCTGTAATTCGCTCATGCCCTCGTTGATAATGATTTTTCTTTCCTCATAGTTGCAACGTCCCTTTATGCTGCCTGTCAGTTCGTCAAAGCCAACGGCAAAGGGCGACGTTTTTTCAAGGGCGGCGAAAAAATCCGGGTACTGTTCCACATTGCCCGTCAACTCGGCGGCAAGGGTGGGCAGCTCTTTTCCCTCGGTCTGCGCCACGTCAAAGACGGAAACGACAATAAACTTTGGTATCTTGATTTCCTGTACTTCGGTGACAGGCTTTCCGTCTGTGCCGATTATGGGCTGCTGCGTGTCCGGGTCAAGTTTTTCTACCCGCTTCCGTATGGTCTTTTCGGTAGGGGCGATAATCCGTATTCCCTTTTCATCTGCCTTTACATGGCGGTTGATAAGCGGGTCTTTCCATGCGTTGAAGCCCATGACATGGGTAGCGTCGGGGGCTTGCATGGCGATTAAGACAGTGTTCCGCAAGCTGTACGTCGGAAACTTTGACATGACGCGCAGATAGTCCGCATAGCGTTCACTGTCAAACAGTTCCGTAATGCCGCGTTCCAGGTGGGCGGCAATCTCTTTCAGCTTCCCGTCGGAAGTGTCGGCGGTAGGGATAATCGGGATAACCGGGCGCGGCTCGGCGGCAAGGGCGGGCTGCATTGCGGCAGCGTCAAAATCTTCTTTTTCCGGGTCGGGGCGTTCTGGCTGCGGGGGCTGTGGCGTTACCCGGTATTCCTGTGGAACGTCGCGCCCGTCGTACCATTCTGTAAAGGTGTTGCGGTTGTTGTAGATATAGCCCTTTTCGGTAAACATACCGTCGTCGTTAATGGAAGCGTCCCGCCCGTATTCCTCATACATGAAATACCGTTTCACTTCGTCGGATAGCTCCGGTTCTTCCAGTTCGTCAACCAGATAATGCCCGTATTCTTCTTCACTGTGGACGGACGGATAAAGCCAGTAGCAGTCAAGGTTTTGTGCAAGGTTGATGATGTCCTGTAAGCTGTCGGCATGGTCGCCGTATTCAATGGCTGCAATGAATTTCTCCCGGTCGTCGTCAAACTGCATTTCCAAGAGCTTCCCTAAATAGTTCAGCTCGTCGGGGTGGGAATACTCGCTTAAATGTTCCGTCAAGCCGGGGATAGGGGATTGAAATTCTGTGAAATGCCATTCCTCGTAGTGCTTGAAGTCAATCCCGATACGGTCAAAGACTTCTTTCAGATGTTCGGCAGTCGTGGGGAACGTCACCCATTCGCCCGCGGGTCTGCCCTCGGTGTACTTCCCAAGATTGGAAAGATAGCCGCTTAAAATCGGTTCTGCCATTTGTTCGCTCCTTTCTTCGTTCATCATGCGGTGCATAAGCTCAAAATCTTCAATGCTCATGCTCCCGTCAAATACATAGGGGTCAAAATCCTCTCCGTCCCGGTAGGGCTTTTCGGAAAAGGGAAGCCCCGCTTCATGGGCGGCGGCTCTCGCTTCCTCGATAACCTCCGGGGGAAGCCTGTCGTCATGCGCCCCGATAAAACCGTCAATGTCGTTCATGCTGTTTTCGTAGTGGTAGCGCACTCCGGCGGTCAGCTCGTCAAGGCTCATGTCCTCGCCTAAATGCCCGCAATAGTAGCCGTTTAGGATAACGGCGGCGGGGTCGGTGCTTTTGATTTCCTCTAACCGGCTCCTGTCCTCCGGGTAGAGGGTGTCGTCCATATCAAGATGAAAATATTCCGCGTTCCATGAACGCCCCTGTTTCCAGAACGCTACCCACGCGATACCGTCCCTAAGCTCGTCTTGATAGTCCTTTACGGTGTCCCGTAAACTTGCCATAAATGAAAACCTCCTTTCTCTGCGTCAGCGTCATAAGCTGCATTTTTTGGCTGCATAGCCTACTACGGTACACCCGCATTTCTGCCAAAGATTTATGAAAATTTTCAGAGGGTGAAGCCCTCCGCAAAAAGAGGGTTTGGGAAACTTCCCAACAAGCAAAATCCCCGTCCGGCGCGTCAGCGGCAGGACAGGGATTTACGGAAGTGGGTACCCGCTTCCTATGCTTGCTATTCAAGTTTTTAGTTCTTCTGTACTTCGATACGGTAGTTGACGTATTTCCCGCCAGTGTCAGCCAAAACGATAGTTCCGTCGTAGGTCTTGCCTGTTTTCGGGGAGTAGAGCTTCTTCACATTCGCCTTGCCGGATTTAAGGAGCGCGGCGGCAATCTTCGCGGAAAAAGCGGTCTTGCGTTCCTCGAAAAAGCGGTCATTCTTCCACATGGCAAAGGCACATTCTTTGTTGCTGCAATAATAGTTTTTCTTCCCCTCATGGACGGGAGAGCCGCAACGGGGGCATTTGCCGACAGAGGGCTTTTCCTCCCGGAACAAATCCTTTTTTCCGTCAAGTGCTGCGGCGTGTGTCCGCACAAGCTCCCGCGCCATAGCTTCAATGCCGGACAGAAATTCGCCGGGGTCTGCGGCTCCCTTTGCTATCTGCGTCAGATTGTTTTCCCATTCTGCGGTAAGCTGCGGGGAAGTGAGCATATCCGGCAGCACTGATATAAGGGCGGCTCCGTTCTGCGTGGGGATAAGCTGCTTCCCCTTGCGCTCTGCAAAGCCGCCCTTTACCAGTTTTTCAATGACGGCGGCGCGGGTGGCGGGAGTGCCAAGCCCCCGGCGTTCCGCGTCCGGGTCGGTGTCCCCGTTCCCGGCTCGCTCCATAGCAGAGAGAAGCGACGCTTCGCTGTGGGGCTTCGGCGGCGTTGTGGTATGCTCCGTTATTTTTGCGGGGGGATTTTCAAAGCCCTGTCCCTCGGAAAGCTCCGGCAGCGTTGCGTCTGCATTTTCTCCGTCCTCTGCTTCGGGCTTATCTTTCAGCGTCGCCCGGTATCTGCGTTCAAGCTCTTTCCAACCGTCCGCAAGTACGGTCTTTCCCCTTGCGGTGAAGTCTGTCCCGGCGCATGAGAAAACCGCCGTAACCGCTTCAAAGATATGCGGCTCGGCGGTGGCAAGGAGCAGACGCGCCCCCGCAAGGGTAAGGATATTTTTCTCGCTTTCCGGCAGCGCGTCTGGGTCAGCCTTTGCAAGCTCCATAGTGGGAATGATTGCGTGGTGGTCTGATACTTTTTTACTGTCTAATACCTTTGCAACCTCCGGCGTGAAATTTACGCCCGCCATAAAGGGGAGCTTGTCACAAAGCAGCGTGATAATGCCCGCTGCGGTGCCGCCCATGTCGTCAGTAAGAAAGCTGCTGTCCGTCCTCGGATAAGTAAGAAGCCGCTTTTCATAAAGGGATTGTGCAAGGTCAAGGGTCTGCTTTGCGGTGTAGCCGAAAATGCGGTTCGCTTCCCGCTGCAAAGAGGTAAGGTCAAAGAGCTTTGGCGGGGCTGCGGTTTTCTTCTCTCTGGTAAGGGAAACGCATACCGCCTTTCCCGCTTCGCAAGCCCCTTTCAGCGCGTCGGCTTCTGCCTTGTCCGAAATCCTTTCGCTTGCCGCGTCCGCGCCGGATAAATCAAGGCGCACATGATAATATTTTTCTTTCTGGAAATGGGAGATAGCCGCGTCCCGGTCGGTGAGCATTTTTAAGGTCGGGGTCTGGACGCGCCCCACGTTCAAGGTTTTTCCATACAGGCAGGAGAAAAGCCGGGTGGCGTTAATGCCGATAAGCCAGTCAGCCTTTGCGCGGCAGAGGGCAGACGCAAAGAGCGCGTCATAGTCCCGCCCGTCTTTGAGGGAAGCAAAGCCCGCCTTAATCGCCCCGTCCTCCATTGAGGAAATCCACAAGCGGCGCATGGGCTTCTTGCAGCCCGCCGCTTCATAGACGAAGCGGAAAATCAATTCACCCTCGCGCCCCGCGTCACACGCATTTATCACTTCGGAAACGTCGGCGCGGTGCATAAGCTCTTTTAGGGTTTTGAATTGCTTCCCCTTGTCCGGGTCAACGGTGTACTGCCATTCCTCCGGCAGAATGGGTAAGCTCTCAAAACTCCATTTTTTATATTGCTCCCCGTAGGCGGCAGCTTCCGCAAGCTGTACCAAATGCCCGACGCACCATGAAATGAGGTAGCCGCCGCCCTCGATATATCCGTCTTTCTTTTCCTTAACGCCAAGCGCGGCGGAGATAGTCTGCGCCACGCTCGGCTTTTCTGCAATCACAAGTCTAAGTGCCATGAAAAAAATCCTCCTTTCATCGTTCCGGCTCGCTTGCCTTTTTCTTCTGTACCTGTTTCAGACAGTAGCCCACACAAGGGAGCTGCCCTTTGTACGGGCAGGAAGCGCAAGCCGGGGAATGGGGAACGGGCGGCGCATTGTCACGCCGCCCGCCCTGTCTTTGTATCATCATCTTTTCAAAGGGATTGTCGGTAAACAGGGTCATGCTTCCTCGTCCTCCTGTTCTTCATCAGAAAGCCCGTCCCCCTCGTCCTCGTCGTAATCGTCAAAATCGAAATCTTCAAGGTCGGTGTCGCCCTTGACGCTCTGCTTCGGTTTCATAAACTTAAAATAGTAGAGTGCGCCCCCGCCGCCAAGAAGTGCCACGACAAGGAAAAACATAAGCCCGCCTGTATTGCCTTTTTCTTTGGGCGGCTCCGTCGGTTCCTCGGTTTCCGGCTCCGCTTCCTTGCCGCTGCAAGCGGTCATGTTGTCCTTGCAGACGGGGCAGCTCACATTTACTTTCCCGGCTTCGCATTTATCGGTGCAACTGCAAACGGCGGGCGGGGCTGCTTCGGTGCTTCCGTCCTCCATAAGTGCTAAGAGGTCGGCTTCGTCCACTTGATTAAGGAAATGTACGGTGTCCTCGCCCTCGTCGTCCCGGTCAATGAGGATATAGAAGTAATTGCCGTTTTTGGTCGTTACGGTGATAAGCTGCTTGTTGCCGCCGAAATCGTCTACAAGGGTCGCGTTCCCGTCCGGGGTAAGGGGTTCTTCCTTTTGGGGTTCCTCGTAGACAACGCCGCTGTCGTTGGTGTCGTCCTCTCCCTCCGGGGTCTGTGCAAAAGCGGTGACGGAAAAGCCGCCCATAAGTACAAGGGCGGCGCAAAGTGCGGTCAAGGTTCTAATGATTTTCTTATTCATTCTCGGTGTCCTCCATTTCTTCGTTGTCATGGTCTGCGGGTTCTGCGGGGTAGCCCGGCGCGGCTTCCATGCCCGGAATACCGCCCCCGGAAAGCATAGCGGAAAGCTCATGCGGGGAAAGGCGCATGGAGCGCACAAGCTGTACGATTTGCAGGTTTTCCGCTTCGGTTTTCTGCGCTTCAAGCCCCCTTAATCTGTTCTGGTACTCGGTGATTTTCTCGCGGGTCTTTGCAATCTCTTTGTCGATACGTTCAATCTTGTTCATAGCCATAAATAAATTTCTCCTTTCAGATTTTCAGTGTTATGTTTGTTTTTAGTTCCAGTTCATCAGCCCGTAGCCCTTGATACAGGAGTAATTGACGGGGTAGCTCTTTATCTTGCAGGCGTCGCCGGAATTGCCCTCGACGGTATAGACGCGCTCCCCGTCCGTTCCGATAACAAGCCCCACATGGTCTGCGCTCCCGTCCCCGTCCCAGTCGAAAAAGATAGCGTCGCCGGGGGCGATATTCTCATAGCCCCTCGCGCCCCATTGCCCGCGTGACTGGAACCAGGGTACGCCCTGTGACTGGCACCCGGCAAAGCGCGGCTCGCTCTTTCCGGCTTGATTGTAGCACCATGAAACGAAACAGGCGCACCATTCCACGCGGCTGTTAAATCCGTACCAACTCCAAAAGGGTCGCCCGCCCACGTTGCCGACTTGCCGCTTCGCAAGGTCTACAACGGCGGTGTTGCCGGGGCGTGTGCCGTTTACAAGCTGTACGCCGCTTAAATCCTCGGACGCGCCCATATCGGGGGAGCCGCCGCCAAAAATCAGCGGCTTGTTTCCGCTTGTTTCCAGATAGACGCGGTACATTTCAAGCTGCTGTGGCGTTAGAAGTTCCTCCGCAATCTCGGAAATGGGCTTGTTCGTCAGCTTCACGTTGAGGATATGGTACTCGTAGGGTACTTCCTCGGTGGTCGTTTCCCCTGTTTCCGGGTCGGTGCTTGTTTCTGTGCGGTAGCGGATTTCCGTTTCTTCCGTCAGCGTCAAGGTGTACTGCATGGCAAAGACGCGGTTTAGTTCTGCCTGTGCGCTCTGCGGGGTGTAGGTCTGTAAAAGGGCGGTGAGGTAGGACGCTAACTCATGGGGGTTATGCCCGATACTGTCAAGGTCATAGCGGTATTCGTCATAGCCGGGGTGGGTGCTTTCGATATTGTCAATCTGCTGCTGAAGCTCGTTTTCCTTTGCGGCGTAATTGTTCTCCGTCGCCACAAGGTCGCTGTCCTCCGACGTGTAGGAAGTCCCAAGTATGCCGTTCATCAAGCCGGAGAACATGGAACCGCAAGAGGAAAGCCCCGCCGATACCATGATGAATAAGAGCAGCGCGGCAACGGCGATACATACGCCCGCCGGGTGCCGCCCTACAAAAGCGATTGCCTTTTTTGTTTCCTCGGCGGTCTTTTTTGCCGCCTTGCGGGTGTTCTCTGCGGCTTTCTGCGCCGTTTTTGCGCCGCCTTTCCTTGCTGCCTTTGCATACTGCCGCTTGATTTGCTGCTTCTGCATGAAGCGGGAAAGGGGATTGTTCGCAATCTGCGGATTGTCATGCAGGGCTTTATGGTACTGGAAATCCACATTCGCCTTGAACGCCGCTTTCTCTGCCTTTGCCGCCGCCCGGTAGGGTTTCAGCTTGTGGCTGCGGTAGCCCTCCTTGACTTTCCGCGCCCCGTACTTTGCGCCGCGCTCCGCCAGTTCTTCGGATTTGTGCGCCCCCTCAACGCCGGAATTGTCCTTTTCAACGGAATGTATCTTGTTGTGGACGAAAATACCCGCTTCCTGTGCGGGGCGGGATAGCGGGTTATTGTGGGGCTTATTCTTTCCTATGGGCTTTTCCCGTTCCTCAAAGCGTAGGCGGGTCTTGCCTTTCCCGGTAGCTTCGTCAAAGGTGCGCTCCCGTACAAGTTTCTTTTCTTTGGGGATAGCCGCCTTTGCCGCGTCCAGACGGTCGGCTGCTTTGTCCGATTTTCGGATATACTTTTCAAGCTCCGGTGTTGCCCGTTCCTCGTCGGTAAACTGCAAGCGGGAAGATTTTTCTTTTGCTGTGGCTTCTGCCTGTGCTTTCCTTGCCGCCTTTTTGCTCGCCTTTCTGGTACGCGCCCCGTCGATACGCTCCAAGACGCGCTCGGCTGCTGCGGTGTCCTGTTCCCGTTCTGCCCCCGGCGCATGGGGAAGCGGCGGCGTGTCGGTTAAGGGCGGGGAAGTTGCGCCGCCCGGTAGGGGCTGCGCTGCCTGTTCCGGCTGCTGCGGTGCTTCGGTCTTTGCAAAGTCCGCGTCCCTTATCCGCTTGCTGATACGTTTCTTTTTCCCGGTGGCGGCGTTTACCTCGACAGCCCCCTCGCGGGTCATTTTCTGCGTGACTTTCTCACGCGCTTTATACTGTTTTATTTTTCTGTCCCTCCAATCCGCGCCCTTGCAAGGGCGCAATACTCGGTGTTTATCTCAATGCCTATATAATGCCTGTGAAGCTGCCTTGCGGCTGCCCCCGTCGTGCCGCTGCCGAAAAAGGGGTCAAGCACAATGCCGCCTTTCGGACAGCCCGCCTTGATACAGGTTTCGGCTAACTTCGGCGGGAACGCGGCGAAATGCCCGCCCTTGTAGGGAACGGTATTGATAAGCCACACGTCCCGCCTGTTCCGCATGGTCGGCATGAGGGCTTCGTCGTAGTAGCTGCCGCTTCGCGCCCGGTTCAATCCTTGTACGTTCCCCTGTCCGGGTACTTCGTCCGCATATTTCTGTCCCGCGCTGCGCCCGGTGCGGTACCGCGCCGCCGTTGTGGGGGCTAACGGCTCGGCTATGGCGGCTGCGTCATAGAAATATTTCTTTGACTTCGTAAGCAGAAAGATATGTTCATAGCAACGGGTAGGGCGGTCTTTCACGCTCTCCGGCATGGGGTTTTCTTTCTGCCAGATAATGTCGCTCCGTAAATACCACCCGTCAGCGCGTAGGGCAAAAGCTAAAAGCCAAGGGATACCGATTAAGTCCTTTTGTTTGCAGCCGGAAACGCGGTTGTTTCTTGCAATCTGCTGTCCGTTTCTGCCTTTCGGGTTCTTCGGGTCTGCATGGTAGCCTTTATTTCCTGTGCCGCAGTAGGTGTCCGCGATATTCAGCCAGAGCGTACCGTCAGAACGCAGTACCCGGCGCAGTTCGCGGAAAACCTCGGTCAGCCTGTCAATGTACTGCTCCGGCGTGTCCTCCCGCCCAATCTGCATATCAAGCCCGTAATCCCTAAGCGCATAGTAGGGCGGGCTTGTGACGCAACAGTGTACGCTTTCCTCTGGAAGCTCCCGCAAGGCATAGAGCGCGTCCCGGTTGATGATTGTGTCAGTTTTCAGCCCGTTCATGCTTCGCCCACTTCCTCCGGCTTCGTCGTCATTACCCGGTATAGCTCGGTGTCTTTCGGGAAGCGGTCTACAAAGGGCAGCACCACGTTCCCGTAGAAGATAAGCCCCTCGCCCGCTTCGGTGTGGGTGACATACTTCATCTGCTGCGGGGAGATATTGAGCTGCTTCGCAAGGATAGCCCGGTCGCCCGCCGCCTGATTGAGCATGAGGACAAAATCAGAGTTTTCAAAGATATTTTCCACTTCGCGGGAAGCAAGCAAATCTTTGACGTTCTGCGTAATGGCTGTGGGTATGCCGCCCCATTTGCGGAAACGCTTCCAGATTTCAACGGAATAGGCGGCGGTCTGTTCCTCTTTCAAGAGAAGATGAAATTCGTCCATAAAATACCGGGTGGATTTCCTTTCTGCCCGGTTGACGGTGACGCGGTTCCATACCTGGTCCTGCACAATGAGCATACCTAACTTTTTGAGCTGCTTCCCAAGCTGCCTGATGTCAAAGCAGACAAGGCGGTTTGAAAGCTCTACATTCGTCCTGTGGTTAAAGACGTTAAGGCTCCCGGAAACATACAGCTCCAACGCCGCCGCGATACGCGCCGCTTCCGGCTCCGGCTGCTTCAAAAGCTCGTCGTAGAGGTCGCCCAAAATCGGCATTTTCTCCGGGGCGGGGTCTGCAAGGAAAGGGCGGTACACGTTCCTAACGGCGCGGTCAATGACGGTCTTATCGACGGGCTGCAAGCCCTCCTTGCCGCCTATGACAAGCTCGCAGAGGGAGAGGATAAAGTCGGATTTCAGCGCAAGGGGGCTGTCGTCCTCGCTGTAATTAAGGTTAATATCCATAGGGTTCACATACTGGGGCTTCCCGTCAATGCCCTTGCCCGTAGGCGACAAGCGTATCACTTGCCCGTCAAGCCGCTGCACAAGGGAAAAATACTCTGCTTCCGGGTCGCAGATGATTATGTCGTCGTCGGTAATGAGGAAAGCGTTTGTCATTTCCCGTTTGGCTGCAAAGGATTTCCCGCTTCCCGGCGTACCCAAGATTAAGCCGTTGGGGTTCTTTAGCTGCTTGCGGTCGCAGAGTATCATATTGTTAGACAGGGCGTTTAAGCCGTAGTACAAAGCCGCGCCCGTCTGGAAAAGCTCCTGTGTGATAAAGGGGATAAAGATAGCGGTGCTTGACGTGGTAAGCCCCCTTTGAATGGGGATAAGGTTCTCCCCAAGCGGTACAGAGGACATAAGCCCCGCTTCCTGTTGGTAGTCAAGGCGGGTTAGGGCGCAGTTGTTCTTCTGTGCTATGCCCGCCGCCGCGAACACGTCATTTTCCAGTTTCCTTTTTGTGTCTGCCATGTTCACCACAAGGAACGTCAAGAGGAACATTCTTTCATTCCGGCTCTGCAAGTCCTGTAAGAGATTTTTTGCTTCGCTGCCGAAAGTGGCAAGGTCGGACGGGATAATATCCATGTCATAGCCGCTGCGCACCGCTTTTTTCTGTTCCTCGATTTTCATTTTGTCAAGGTCGGTTATCTTCCGCTTGATTGTCTTTATGGCTTCGGTCTGGTCGATACTGTGGATATGCAGATTGACGATAACGCCCGTTTCCAAATCCAGAATATCCGATAAGATACGGTCGTTTAATTCCGGCGCAAGGATTTCAAGGAATGAAACCGCGCCGATTTTGCGCCCCATGCGGAAATAACGCCCCTCGCCAAAACGGAAAGAGGACGGGGCGATAAAGTCCTTTGTGGAAAGCCCGGACGGGGCAAGCCATGAAAAATCAAAGGCAAACTGCCCGCCCTCCGGGTGGAAAATGCCATGCAGCATTTTAAGGCGTTCATAGCCTGTCATGGGGCGGGCAGCTACGCCCAAGAGCTTAAAGTTGTTCAGTACGTCCGTTTCGATACGGGCAAGGCGGGATTTCGCCGCGCCCAGACTGTCGGCTTCAATGGCAAAGGTGATATATTTTGCCTTGACAAGCCCGTTGTTGCCCTTTGCAAGCTGGTTTTTCAGCATATCCCGGTATTCTGTGCGGATAGAGTTGAAAGCGTCCTCCTGTGCCGGGATATTGACCGCTTTTTCCGCTTCGCCCCGCTGCGTCCCCTGATTGATGAAAGAGAGCTGCACCGAAACGGAAGCGTCAAAGTAGTTGAGGAAATCGCACCAGTTCTCAAAAATGGCGGTCTTGTCGTCCGCCTGTGCAAGCTGATAGTTAATATCTTCAAAGGCGACGGTCTTTGAGTATTTGCGCTCCGTAACCTTGCAGATACCGTCCGGGTACATCTGGATATAGGGGATTGTCTGCTGCGCGGTGTGGGCTTTCCCGTCGCCCTTTGCCTGTCTGATGATTTCCGCAATCTGCTTTTTCTCGGCGCGGGTGAGCTTGCGGGGCGGGTTAGGCTTTGCGCTTCCCGCCGCGCTGTTTCTTCGTGTTTCCTTTTGCAATCGCTGATACCTCCTTTTCAAGTTTTCTCTGCCGTTCTAAGACGGAATAAAGGTTGTCTGTCCTGTATGGTCGTTCTTTGGGGGCTATGAATTTCGTCTGAATGATGTTCTTCACCACCACTTCAAGGGGCTGTCCATGCTTTTCATACATGGCGAACAGGAAACAGGGCAGCATGACGGCAATCATAGCCATAGACGCAAGGCTTGTGCCTGTGCTGTCTTTGAGCAGAAAGAAAAGCGGCAAGCCGAACAGGAGAGCCGCCGCAAAACATACAATCTGCCGTTTGGTAAGGTTGAACGCTACTTTTGTCTTGACTTTGGATAAGTCTTTGGGTACGGGTACATACGCCAAGTGAAAACCTCCTTTCTCTGGGTTTGGTGTTGCTGTAACTTCCCATAAAGGGTAATCAAGGCAAAGGTCAATCTATGCCCTTTGCCCGCCCGTATTATATGGGGGTTATCCGCGTCAAGGTCGGGTCGTATTTTCGCCGCTTCGCTCTGAAAATCTCCACCCTCCCCTTGACACGCCGCTAATGCGCGGAGAATATCGACTTCGCCAGTGCGCCGGATTTGAACAGGGAAAAACAGAGGATAACGGTATAGGCTGCAAGGGAGAATATCGCGCTGTGCAGGTTGTCCGCTATTACCATGTTGTTCACCAGTACGGCGTAAATGCCGACGCATATCATTATGAGGAAGCCTTGAAAACCGATAGCGAACAGGGATTTTAGGTAGTTGTTTCCTATCTGCCCCCATTCCCGGTTCGTCATTGTTGCAAACGGGATAGGCGATACCGAACAGTAAAGGTAAATCTCTATCATGCGCCCGTAGAGAATAACGGTTATCAGTACGGACATGATTTTCATGCACAAGCTCACAAGGCTTGTTTCCATGACAAGTAAGAGCAGTTCGGGGATTTCCATAGCGTCAAGCCCGCTCTGCATGGAAGCAAGGGCGGCGGCAACATCAATCTCTGTGTTGCCGCCGATTACCCCCGCCGCGCCGGAAACAACGTGCTGCGCCATATCGAACACCGCCATAGTGATGTCAAAGGTGTGAGTCACAAGGTAGACTGCCACAAACGCCTTGAACACCCACTTGAAGAACATGGAAGTGTCAACGTCGTGCATATTGTTCTTTTCCGTTACCATGCTGATAAGCTCATAGCATAGGACGTAGGTAATGACAAGCCCCGCAATGGGTACGATTACATTCTCACTAAGCGTCTGTATCATGGAGAATATATTTGCGTTCCACCCTTGCGGGGTCTGCCCTACCTCTGCGGCGATAGTGCCGACTTTTTCGTTCACGTCCCCGAACATAGTTGACAGATTACCGTTTATGGCTCCTATGAGGATTTCCTTTATCCATTCGTTAATCGCGTCAAGTATGCTCTGCATAAGCCTTTACCCGCGCTTCTTAACCGAACAGCCCGGAAAGCAGCGGTACAAGGGTCATGCCGATAAGGGCAACGCCGCCGCCCGCCATAAGCTGCTTCATGCCCTGGCTTTTCGCGCCCGGATTGTCGTTGCCGTAGCCCTCCATAAGGTTAATCACGCCCCAGATACCAAGCCCGGCTCCAAGTGCTACAACAAGGGTCTGCAAAACGTCTACTGCGCTATTGAAAAATGCCATAAATATATCCTTTCTGCCGCGTCTGCGGCTGTCCGGCAAGCGGACAAAAGGCGGTCAGCGTATGCCGCCGCACAAAAAAACCGCCCTCTGGTAAAGGCGGCTGTCCCCGCGCTGCGTAAGCTCTGCGGCGCGGCGGTATTCAGTTGTAGGGGGTGCGGCTCCTGCCGCTGTGTACTGCGCCGGAAAGTAGGGGCGCGTATCATGTAGCCGATATTGATATATGTGATTGCTTCCATTCCTCCTTTCGGTGTCCCGCTGTGCTGCCGGACGGGTATTATTCAGACTTGCGGGAAGTGAATAGCTTGCATAGCAAGGTGTTCGCTTCCCGCAAGTTCACAAAGGGGTAGCTGCCGCAAGGCAGCGTAGGGGAAGTGTAGCTTCCCCTGTCCCGGCGGTCTGCCATGCTGTCACTGTTGCGGGATAAGCCCCCGGCGCGTGACATACTCCGTTGCAAAACAGCGGTGTTCCGCTTCCTTTTCCCGCCAATACTCCCATAATGCAGCGTCGGCGGCTTCCGCAACATTCATTAAAAACCGTTCAAGCTGCTTTTGTTTTTCCTCTGCTCTACGTTTCCTCATAGTCTGCGTCCTCCTGTAAGTCTGCTGCGTCAATCTCGTAATAGTCAAAAACCTCGTCGGGCTTGACAATGGCGGGGCGGCGTTTAAGGTGCTTTTCCATGTCAAAGACGTTCTTCGGGTCTGCGTCGGACAGGTACTTGTATTTCGGGTGCTTCGTTATGTCGAATTTGTCCGAAAAGAACGGGCGCACCCCGCGTAGCTGCAAGATACATTTCCCTCCGTCCATGACTGCGATTTCATCTTCCGTCATAAGCTGCTTTCCCAATTTCTGATAGTTCAGCCCATGCGAAAGCTCCCGCCCTCTGGTTTCGGAAGTGTTGAAGCTGTCAATGGTTTCTTTGCCTAAAATCTCCGATATTTCTTTGAGCGTCGTTTTTTCCTTGCCGCCCAAGAAAAGCGTGGTGTCGCAGTTGCCGACTATGGTATCGGCGTTGTCCTTGTAGATTGCCTTTAGCTGTGACTGGCTCTGCAAGATGATTGACGCGGAGATTTCCCGGCTCCGTATGGTTGCGATTAGCTTCTCAAATTTGGGGATTTGCCCAATATTCGCAAATTCATCTAACAGGCAGCGCACATGGACGGGAAGCCGCCCGCCGTATTCATCATCTGCTTTGTCGCACAAAAGGTTGAATAGCTGTGTGTAGAGAATACTCACGACAAAGTTAAAGGTGTCGTCGGTGTCGCTGATAATGACGAAAAGGGCGGTCTTTCTGTCCCCTATGGTGTCAAGCTCCATTTCGTCGGTTTCCATAAGCTCGCGCAGCTCCTTAATGTCGAATGGGGCTAACCTCGCGCCGCATGAGATAAGTATACTTTTTGCGGTCTTGCCCGCCGCAAGTTTGTATTTTTTGTACTGCTTGACTGCAAAATGTTCCGGGTCTTTTTCTTCCAGACGTTCAAACATAAGGTCAACCGGGTTCTGGAAATCCTCGTCGTCCTCGCGGGCTTCCGACGCATTTATCATTTCAAGCAGCGTCGTGAAGTTCTTCTCGTCCTCCGGGGCTTCATACCAGATATAGCCGATTAGCGCGGTGTAGTAGAGCTTTTCCGCTTTCACCCAGAAATCCTCGCCGGATTTTTCCCCGTCGCCTTTGGTATTGGCGATAATGGTATTGACTAACTTCAAAATGTCCTTTTCGCTCCGCAAATAGGCAAAGGGATTGTATTTCATGGATTTTTTGAAGTTAATCGTATTTAACACTTTGATACGGTATTTGTACCGCTGTAACATTTTCCCGGTTTCCAAAATCAGTGTTCCTTTCGGGTCTGTGACAATATACGAAGTCGGAAAATCCTTTGACGTACATTGCATGAGCGACGGTTTCACAAAGAACCGGGTCTTGCCGCTGCCAGAACCGCCGATTACAAGGATATTTTTGTTTCTTGCGTATTTCGGCTGCTTCGGGCGGCTGTTCATGGTAAGCCGTTCCGTCTGTGTTAAAGGGATATTGTTTTCAAATACCGGGTCTGTGTACGGCTTTATATCGTCAGCTCCGCCCCAACGCGCCGAACCGTATTCTGTCCCGCGGCGGTATTTCTTCGCGTTCTTGCCTTTGGTGTAGATAATCAGCCGGACAATGACCGCCCCCGCAATGCCGATAAGTAAATCTGCCGGGTGGAAGCTCGGTGCGATATTGGAAAAGGCGGCGGTAAAACCGTCCCTAAGATGTAGCAGCTTTGCGCTTGCGTCCGCGCCGGGGGAGAGCCGGACAGCCGCGCCCACTTTATCAAAGAGCCAGACAAAGAGCAGATACGGGAGATTTAGGATAAGCAGCTTCTTGATTTCCGGCTTCATAGCGATACCTCCCTGTCCTTGTTCTTGACTTTCGCCCGTTCCGCGTTTCTGCCTTGTGCAGCTTCTTTGAGCGTAGAGAGCAGTTTTCGGATTGAGGGCTTTTTCTCCTGTGTCAGCTTCTTTGCGGAAAACTCCTTAAAGGCTGCGGTCAGCACGTCCGCGTCCCGTCCCTTGAAGAAAACCAGATAGCGGGGCGGGCTTTCCGTCGCGTCCTTTTTCAGCGCAAAGTCGATACCGTACTTTTTCGCCGTACCCTCAAAGGCTTTGATATTGCCCTCGGTAATCTCAATGTTGGAAACGCCCGCGTTCTGCTTCATAAGCTGCTTTAGGCTCTGCTTGCCCTGTGGCTGTTTCGTAAGCTGCTTTTTGCCCTTTGACAGAATGGCTTTCATTGCCTTTTGGAGCGTCTGCGCGGTCAGCTTCCCGGTCTTGATGTAAAGGGCTATGGTCTTTTCGTTTACTTCGTCCTGCAATTTCTCGCGTCCTCCTTTCGCGTTTCTTTATGGGGCGGCGGTCAGATACGCACCCGCAAGCCGTTCAAGTCCTCGGCTCTGATACCCACAAGATACCAGTTATCGCCGTATTCAATCCGGGTAGGCTTCCACTTGCCCCGCACGAACACGTCAAAGCACTCTCCGCAATGCAGCCCGCCATAGTAGCTGTTTAAGTCAAAGCGAATGTCGTAGCGGTCGGTGCGCTCGTCAAATACCAATGCTCCTGTCATTTTCTGTGCCATAATAAAATCCTCCTTTTGTTGTTTTACAGGCTTTCGCCCTCGTTGTATGAATAATAGTCCGGGTCGCCGTACTGCGGCTTTTTCGGTGACAGTGCGCCGCTTGCCATGTCATGGGCGACAAGGGAAGTGTAGTAGTTGCCGATTGTGGACGGGGCATTGAAAAGGGCGGCTTTCAGATATTGCTTGATGTTGCGGATTTTCGTTGTGTTCTCCCGCATACAGTCAAGCACAAAGCGGATATGTTCGCCGTCCAGTTTCATAAACTTTGACTTCACAAGCTCTGCCGGGTAGTCGTCCCCCGCAATCCGTACCCGCTTTCTGGCGGTGCATACGGTTTCAAGCATGAGGTCTACAATCTCGTCCAGCCTGTCCCCGTCAAACTTCATGTCCTGTTTGAGAATGTGGTAGTCGATATTGTCCTTGATGATTTCCCGGTATATCTCTACTGCGCTCTGTGCTGCCGCTTCCGTTCCTTTCCGTTCCGGCGGCGTAGCCGCTTCACCGCAAGGAGAGGGGTTAGGGGAAAGGATAGGAATGGAATGGGTACTTGATAAATCTGTATTTGATTTTTCTTTTTTTGGTAAGTCAGTTCTTTGTATATCTTTATTTAATTGCGTTGGATTTTCCAACGTAGGTTTTTCCAATGTTGGTTTTTCCTGCGTTGGATTATCCAATGTTGGATTTTCCAATGTAGGTAAATCCGGCGTAGGCGGCTGCGGCTGCTCGAATATCACATAGTCCGCGCCCCGCAAGCGTCCTTTCTCGTCGCGCTCCCTTGACCGGACGATATACCCGGCACGTTCAAGCTCCTTAATGGCTTCGCGGATAGCGTCTATCTTCTCCCGGTTGATAAGGGATAAGCCTTTCAAGGTGTAGTCCCAATCTTCGGGGAGTGACAGCATTTGCGACAACAGCCCTTTTGCTTTTAGGGATAGCTCCTTGTTGCGTAGGTGGTGGTTGCTCATAACGGTGTAGCCCTTGTTTCGTTCCACCCGGAAAACTGCCATAGTAAATCACTCCTTTTGCTGTGGATTTTGTTACGCAGTAGAAGCGCGGTTTCGGGGGATAAGGTATAAATCCCTTGCCGCGCCATATACGCACCCGGAAAACCGCTTGTAGCAAGGCTTTTTCTGCCCCTACTGCGTAACAAAGGGCATGAAAAAAGCGGCGTTCCTGTTCTCCCGTATAGAGAGTAAGAAACGCCGCTTCTGCGTCGTATTCAGTTTTTAGTACAATACCCTGCTTGTCCGTCGCTCGAAAAACCTTGATTTTCCAGTGTTTTCAAAAGTATCGTTATCTAACGTCAGCTTTAGATCGACCAGCAATGGCAAAACTACGTGATGATATCCGTAAAGATAAATTAGATATCATAATCTGTTATGACCCTGATAGATTAGCACGCAATCTTGCCCATCAATTACTAATAACTGATGAAATAGAAAAATACTGTCGTGAAGGTCTAATTTTTGTATCTGTATCTTTTGAAAACTCTCCAGAAGGTAGGCTCTTTTATTCCATGCGTGGAGCTTTTTCTGCCTATGAACGTGAAAAAATATTAGAACGTATCATTCGTGGCAAAAAAGGAAAATTACTGGCAGGTAGATTAGGAAATAACCATTTATATGGGTATGATTTTGATAAAGATACTCAGATGTATGTAATAAATGAAAATGAAGCTAAGATTATCCGCAAAATTTTCGAATGGTATATCTCTGGTATAAGTAGTGAGCAAATAACCGATAAATTAAATGCCAATAATATACCTAAAATTTGGCAAGGTAAAAGATATAAATGGTCTGGCTCTACAGTCCGAACAATACTCAAAAATGAAAAATATACCGGTATATTTCATGGCTGGCAATATTTACAAGTAATAAATAAATGCGGTGGCTATAGTATAAAGAAAAAAGATAAATCTCAATGGATAGATATTGAAATTCCTGCTATTATCTCTAATGAAATATTTGAAAAAGCTCAAAAACAAATAATAAAAAATAGAACATATAATACTCGTAAAGAAAAAGAAGTTCACTTATTAACTGGATTAGCTTATTGTGGTTCTTGTGGTAATAAAATTTATAATCATCATAACGTTAGAAGAAAATATTATGTATGTTCTATTTTGTATGATAAACGTATAACAGATAAAAAAATATGTAAACCTAAATTTTTACACATACCTGAAGTTGATGAATTGGTATGGAATGCATTAACTAAAATATGTTCTTCTCCCAAATTAATAAAAGAATATATGACTGATATCAATAATCATGAAAATACATTTCTAAATTATAAAGAAAAACTATGTATGCTTGATAAAAAACTAACTAAATTAAAAAATAGCCAAAATGATATTCTAGAATGGTTTTCTGATGGATTGATCGACAAAGAGACTGCACAAAAAAAGCTTGAAAATAATAAACAAAAAATAGAACAATTAAACTCTAATAAAAAGGAATTATTAATTAATATATCCAACTTAAAAGAAAAACATACTCCTGAAGATATTTACAATATTTTCAAAAAATCTGCTAAGATATCAATTGATGACAAACGCAATATTTTGCGGTCTATACTTGATAAAATTTATCTAACTAAATTAGATAAATCCAAAGAATGCAAATCTAAATTATCCTTAAAAATTGTTTTTGTTTTTAAATAAAAAAGAGATGTACTTTTAATGTTTTATCATCAAAAGTACATCTTCTTTAAATTTATTCTTTATTATCTAATCCTATTTTAGATAGTATATAAAATGTGATACTTAGAATCATGCCACAGACAACAGCAAGGCCCATACCTTTTAATTGTACAGGACCGATATTTACAGCAGCTCCACTAAGACCACTTATCATAGTTACGGCAGTAAGTATCATATTTTTCGTACTAGTATAATCAACTTTTTTCTCTATAAGCATACGTATACCAGAACAAGCGATAACACCAAATAACAATACAGAAATGCCGCCCATTACTGGTACTGGAATAGCATGAATAATAGCAGCAATTTTACCAATAAAAGAGAAAAGAATAGCAAAAACAGCAGCTCCACCAATTACCCACACACTATAAACACGAGTAATAGCCATAACGCCCATATTTTCACCATAAGTAGTATTAGGAGTTGAACCTACAAAACCAGATAAAACATTAGAAACACCGTCAGCAAATAAAGAACGATTAAGTCCTGGATTTTTAATTAAATCTCTATCAACAATACTACTTGTAACAACAACATGTCCAATATGTTCAGCAAAAACTACAAACAATGCAGGCATAATAATCATGATAGCGTGAATATTAAAAGTTGGTTCATAGAAAGTTGGTACTTGTACCCAACTAGCAGCTTCTACACCAGACCAATCTACAATACCTAAACAAAAAGCCATAATATATCCTGCAATTACACCAATTAATACAGGAATTACACTTAAAAATCCTCTACCAATTACAGAAGCCAAAATTGCCACAGCTAATGTAAATACAGAAGTAATCATTGCAAGCTCATTTGGAATACCTTGAGATTGCATTGTATCACTGATAAAACCAGACATATCCAAAGCAAGTGGTGCAAGCTCAAGACCAATTACTGCTACTACCGCACCCATTGCAGCTGGTGGTAAAATAATATCAATCCAAGCTGTACCTAATTTACCCACAACAAAAGATAAAATAATAAAAGATAAACCAAATGCTATAAATCCACCTTGAGCATCTCCATAACTAAGTCCACTAGTAGCAAGTACTGCTAAAACTGGAGAAATAAATGCAAAACTAGAACCTAAATAAGCAGGTAATTTCCCTTTACAAATGATTAAATACAAAATTGTACCTATACCATTCATAAATAAAGCTGTTGCTGGATTTACATGAAGTAAAAAAGGAACTAACACTGTAGAACCAAACATAGCAAACAAATGTTGTAAACTAAGCGGAATCCCTTGCAACAAAGGCACTTTTTCTTCTACGTCATAAAACTTTTTCATTTTGTCCTCGCTTTCATAAATAAATAAAAAATTCCTTAGTTATTTTATCATAAGAAATCATATCTATCTATTTAAAAATAAAAATATTTATTAAAAACCAAAAGATTATTGCATATTTACCGCTTTTAATTTATATTTATATAGGCAAAAAATAAAAACATTATTTTTTCCTATATATTTTATTATGAATAGGAGATTTTTTATGACTAAAGAAGAATTTATGCTTATTGCAACTCAAGAAGCTGATAGTAATTTAACAACTAATGAAGGTGGCCCTTTCGGTGCAGTTATTGTAAAAGATGGCAAAATCGTAGGTCGTGGTCATAATCGTGTACTTATAAAACATGATCCAACTTGTCATGCCGAAGTTGAAGCTATTCGTGATGCTTGTCAAAATTTAGGTACTCATGATTTAACAAGTTGTGAACTTTATACATCTTGCTATCCATGTCCAATGTGCCTTTCTGCTACTATTTGGGCAAATATCAAAAAAGTTTATTATGGAAACACAGCTAAAGATGCTGATAAAATTGGTTTTAGAGATGATTTCATCTACAACTATATTGAAGGAAAATGCCAAGATATTTCCGTTTTAGATTTAGAACAATTTGGTAGAGATATCACTATAAAATCCTTTGATAACTTTGCACAAAAAACAGACAAAACAATCTACTAAAAACAAAGAGGATAAGTATAAAACTTATCCTCTTTTTATTATTTTATTATCATCAAATAGACAATTATTTAATGTATATTATTCTTCTACTTTTTGATTAAACAAAGCCGCTGCAAAGTCATTAGCTACAAATGGTCGTAAATCGTCCATACCTTCACCGACACCAATCCATTTTACTGGCATACTAAGTTCAGATTTTAAGCCAATTACTACACCGCCTTTAGCAGTGCCATCTAATTTAGTTAATACTAATCCAGAAATAGGAGCTGATTTTGTGAATAATTCAGCTTGGCTAATTGCATTTTGTCCTGTTGTAGCATCTAATACTAATAATGTTTCATGTGGAGCTTCTGCTATTTCACGTTTAATAACTCTTTGAATTTTATTTAATTCTGTCATTAAATTAGCTTTATTATGCAAACGTCCTGCTGTATCAATAATGAGTATATCCACTTTTCTTGCGATAGCAGCTTTCACAGCATCAAATACTACTGCCGCTGGATCAGAACCTTCTTCATGTTTAATTACAGGAACATTTACTCTTTGACCCCAAATTTCTAATTGGTCAATAGCCGCTGCACGGAAAGTATCTGCTGCTGCAAACATAACATTTTTGCCTTGTTCTTTATAATATCTACCTAATTTACCAATAGTTGTAGTTTTACCTACACCGTTTACACCAATTACTAAAATTACTGTAGGCCCAGATTTAGCAATATTTGTTTCATCAGAACCTTCATTTAACATCTCTGTAATACGTTTAATCAAGAATGGTTTTAAATCTTCAGGAGAGTTAATCTGTTTTTTCTTAATACCAGCACGAACATCGTCCATTAATTGTAAAGAAGTCTTTACCCCTACATCAGCTTGGATTAAAGCATCTTCTAATTCATCTAATAAATCATCATCAATATCAGCATAACCAATAATTACTTTTTCAATTTTCTCTGTTAAAGATTTACGTGTTTTTGTAAGACCTTCTTTTAATTTACTAAAAAATCCCATCTTTTAACCTCTTTCCTCAAAATCTTCTAAACGAACAGATATCAATTTGGATACACCAGCATCTTCAATAGTTACACCATACATAACATCAGCAGATTCCATTGTTCCCTTACGATGTGTTACTAAAATAAATTGAGTGCGTTTGGCATAATCTTTTAAAAACTTCGCGAAACGTTTGACATTTGCTTCATCTAATGGAGCATCAATTTCATCTAATACGCTAAATGGTGCAGGATTATAAGTGAAAAATGCAAACAGTAATGCTATAACTGTAAGCGTTCTTTCCCCACCTGATAATACAGCTAGACTCTGTGGTTTTTTATCTGGTGGTTCTACTTCAATTTCGATACCTGAACTTAAGATATCTTCTTTATTTGTTAAAATTAACTTTGCATTGCCACCACCAAATAAGCGTTTAAAAATATCATTAAAATATACTTTTATTTTATCAAAAGCTAAACCGAATTGTGTAGACATTGTTTTATCTATCTGTTCAATGATTTTCGTTAAATCTTCTTTAGCCTTGACTAAGTCCTCAATTTGTTTACTCATAAAGCTATGACGTTCATTTAATGTTTCATATTCGTTGATAGCATTTGGATTTACAGGGCCAATTTCTTTTAATTCTTTATCTAATTTCTTTAATTTAGATTTCAGCTCATTTTCATCAAGTTCTAAACGATGATTTAAAGCTTCTTGTGGAGTCAATTCATATTCTTCTTGCATACTTTGTAAGCACTGCTTAATTTCAGTTTCTAATTTAGCTACACTTACTTCACATTTATGAATTTTATCCTTGATAACGCCTACTTTACTTGCAATTTTAGCACGTTCTTCGTCCATATCAGACAATTCACTTCTCATACCTAATTGTCTTTTATATAAAGTATCGTATTCTTCTTTACCATCAGTTTTTAACTTTTCCAAATTAGCTACGGATTCTTCTAATTGTTTTAATTCAGCTAAACTATCATCAATGACTTTTTGTAATCCAGCCATTTCTTTATCACTATCAGCTAAAAATGCCTTAAATCTTTCTGCCTGTCCTGTCAACAAATTCAATTTATCATTATAACGAATGACTTCTTGTCTTGCCTCTGTACAGCTAATCTGTTTTTGCATTACCTTTTGTTGACGAATTTTTAAATCATGTTTCAATACTTCAATCTCATTGTAAATATCTTCATAAAGATTTTGTTTTTCATCAACTTGAGCTTCCATTTGAGCAATTTTAGCTGTTTGTTTTTCAATATCTGCCTCAATAGCCGTTTTTTTCACGATTAAAGCAGATATACGATTATCTATAGCTTTTAAGATATCTTCTTGATTTACGAACCAATTTTCTAATTGTTTAAATTCTACTTTTTTCTGTGCTAATAATAAAGATAACTCTTGCCAATCTTTTTGCAAACGATTGATATTTTCTGCCAAAGCCACGCGTTTTGCTTCATCATCTTCATATTTATTTTTCGCATCACGTAATACTTTACGTTCACTAGCTAGATAATCTTTTAATTCTAATAACTCACCTTTACGGTGTAAATAACCTGCTTCCTTGCTTTGGCTACTACCACCAGCAATAGCACCACCAGGCTGCAATAATTCACCTTCTAAAGTTACGATACGCAAACGATAATCATATAGCTTAGCTAATTTCAAAGCGTTATCCACATCATCAACTACTAAAATTCTACCCAATAAAGATTGAGTTATCACTTTATATTCTTCATCAATATTTACAAGTTCATCTGCATAAGCGATAAAACCATGTTTACCCGGTTCAATTTCAGTGCGTTTATTTTTATGTGGCTGAACAGTAGTCAGTGGCATAAAAGTTACACGACCAAATTTATTTTCTTTCAAATAATTAATTGCCGATTTTGCAGTATCTGTATCTTTAGTAACTACATTTTGCATAGCAGAGCCAAGAGCTACTTCAATAGCTGTAATAAAAGGATCTTCTACCTTTATCAATTCAGCTACAGCACCACAAATACCTTTTTGCCATGATTTATCTGCTTTTAAAACTCTTTTTACAGCCTTGCCAAAACCTTCATATGATGCTTGCATTTCTTGGAAAAATTTTACTTTTTCTTCTGCCATACGCACATTTTGGCGAGTTTCATTGATAAATTCTGTAACCTCTTTGCAAACTTTTATAAGTTCATCTAAATTACTTTGCTGAGAATTAATACTTTCTTGTTTAGCCTGTACCTTTTTATTGATATTATCAATCTCTACTTGCAATAATTCCTTAGCTGTATTTTTTTCTATTTTTTCATTAATTGCATTTTTATGCGCACTATGCTGATTTTCAATATTTACATCGATATCAGACATATCTCGCTTTAACAATAGTAATACCTTATTTTGTTCTTCTATCTGCTTGCGTTTTTCATTATCTTGCTCTTGCTTTAATTTGATTTCTTCTTCTTTCGCTTTAATATCATTTTCTACTTTTTGTACACTTGAATTTTCTTCTTGCAGGGCAAGTTCCAATTTATCTGCAGTATTATTAGCAATTTGAGCTTTTCTTTTCAGTTCTTCTCCATCAACTAAAGATATTTTTAATTCTTCTTTTGTCTGATTTTGTCTTTCCTCTAAACGCTGTTGAGACTGACAACTCTGTCGTATACGCTCTTGTAATAAAGTGGCTTGATTGCGACTGCGTTCTATTTCTTCATGGATTTTTTGATTATTTTCACCAAGCAATTTTATTTTCTGTTCTAATTTATTTATCTCACTTTTTTTAGCGATTTTTTCACTTTCAGAAACAGAAACTGTGGCCTCTAATGAAGCTCTTTCTTGTTCATAACCTTTTATCTCTAAATCCAGTTTATTATTTTCAGCTGAAAGATTTTCATATTTATACAAAATCTGCGTGAGTCTACAATCTTTATATTCTTTATCAATGACATTATATCGTCTAGTTTTATCAGCTTGTTCTTTTAAAGGTTCTAACTGTTTTTCAATCTCACTTACAATATCATTTAAACGTACAACATTTGCCTGTGTATTATCTAATTTTCGTACAGCTTCGCGTTTTCGTTCACGATATTTAGTAATTCCCGCACATTCTTCAAAGAAATATCTTCGCTCTTCTGGCTTTGTATTTAAAACTTCATCTACTTTATTCTGACTAATAACACTTATAGAATTTTTACCCAATCCTGTGTCGGCAAATAAATTATAAATATCCTTTAAACGACATTTTGTTTTATTGATTAAAAATTCACTTTCACCGGAACGAAATATGCGTCTTGTAATCATTACTTCCTGAAAATCTATAGGCAATTTACCATCACTATTATCAAAAGTAACGGAAACTTCCGCTGCACCAAGAGGTCTTCTTGTGGAGCTACCTGTGAAAATAATATCTTCTGCCTTATTTCCACGCAAATTGCGCACATTTTGTTCCCCTAAAACCCAACGAATGGCATCTGTAATATTACTCTTACCACTCCCATTAGGCCCTACAATTGCTGTTATGCCCTCATCAAATTCTACTTCTAATTTATCTGCAAATGATTTAAATCCATACGCTTCTAATCGCTTTAACAGCAAAGTTTTCACCGTCCATTGTTGTTTCTATTTCATAAACTACTATCTATCTATTGTTATTTGAACTGTTACATCAGCACCAGGTAAAACTTTATCTTTTAATTCATCAGGGAAAGAAATTTTTGCTGCTGTAACTAAATTTTTATTTTCTTCATCTTCACTATCTTGATGTGTTACCTCTAAGACAGTACCTGTTAAATCCATATCATCAACAGAATAATGAACAAATTGACCTTGATGTACTTTAGCATATTGTTCTTCTGTAAGTGGTGCTTCTACCCATAAATTTTTAGTATTACCCACATTGATGAATACATCGCCTTGTTTTAATTCATCACCTTGTTTAAAATCAGTTAAATATATAATACCACTAACTGGAGCTGTAATATCGGCAAAATTATCATCAGATTGAGCTTGGTCTAAAGCTGCTTTTGCTTGATTTAATTGAATTTGAGCTGTAGCTAATGCTTCTGATAATTCTTTAGATGGAGCAGAAGAAACACTTGCTTGTTGTTCTACAACTTGTGGTGTACTTGCTGCCGCTAAAGCACTTTGTGCTGCTGCATATTCTGATTGTGCTTCCGCATATTGTGTCGCACTTACAGCACCTATAGAATATAATTTATCCATCTTCTGTTTATTTGCTGCGGCTGCATCTAATCTAGCTTGAGCTGCTGCTACATTTCCTGTCGAAGAACTTGTAACTACTGGCTGACTTACTACCATAGAGGCTTTTACTTGTTGCTCTAAATTATCATAATTTACTTTTGCTTCGTCATATGCCTTTTGCAAAGCTTCAATTTGTTCAGGTGTTACAACTACTTTCATTTTAGCAATAACTTGACCTGCTTCTACCTTATCACCATCATTTACTAAAAGCTCTGTCAATGTTCCATCATTTTGAGCTACAACCATAACTTTAGAACTTGTGAGCTTTGCATCATTAATATTAATAATTCCTTGTCCCTGGTTCCATTTATATACACCAAAAATAGCTACAACAGCTATAAGTAGAATTATAGGAACACTATAAATTATAAATGGTTTTATTTTTTTTGTAATATCTTTTTCCATAATAGTACCTCCCATCTTCAGCAATAAAAAAATCCTTTCTCATTCAATATATATCTAAATAAATGAGAAAGGCTGTATATATTCTTACAGCTAGTATTAAAAATACCACAAAACAGTAAAATACACAAGAAAATAGGCTATTTCTAATGAAATTATAACAAAATAATAATATTTATTTTTCTCTTAAATCAAACTAGTTAAATACTTTTTAACATCCTCAATAGAATAACAAATTGCATCTGGATTTTTAGCTTTTACGGCTTCTTCTTCTATTCTTGTTCCATATAATACAGAAGCTATTTTTACACCAACTTGTCTAGCTGCATCAATATCAGTTGGTGCATCACCAATATAAATCACTTCATCTGCTGATAAATTATATTCATCTATAACTTCTTGCATCATTTGTGGTTTTATACCACCTTTTATAGAGCCAGTTTTTACTTTATCAAAAAGATTTTCCATTTGATACTGCTTTAAAGATATTTCACAAGTTTTTGCACCTTTACCTGTAGCCAAAATTACAATGAGATTTTTACTTTTTAAATATTTTATTAAATCCACAACACCTGCAAATGGTTTTGGTGTTATTTCTCTATGTAATCTTGCATAAGCATCATATAATCGTTTGCAAGCTTCTTCATAGTCTTTTTCATCTACAAATTTTAAAATGCTACCTTCTTCTATAGGTCCAAATGTATCTGCTATTTCATCATCAGATAATTCTCTATCTATAAAAGGACTTACTGCTTCTCTGATTGACTCAATAACTAATTTTAAAGTGTCTCCTATTGTACCATCAAAATCAAAAATAACTGCTTTTAACATAAATTCGCTGTTTCCAGCTTTCACCTCTTTATCCATATTTATATCTATTATCTATCAAATACATAACAAAATCAATTTATTATGTTTAAATATATTAATAAAAAAAGTGGTAGATTTTTTCTACCACTTTTTATTGCATATCTTCTATTATCTTTTTTCAAAAGTACCAAATACAATAGGTTTACCATTTTCTACCATATGAGTACCTCTTGCCCACACATGTTGTAATTGTAAATCTTTATCTAATACTAAAATATCTGCATCACTATTATTAGCTAAGCAACCTTTTCTTGGATATAATTTAGTAAATTTAGCAATATTGCTTGTAATAATTTTTATAGCATCTGTAATCGCAATATTTTCTTTTTGTACCATATCTCTAAATTCATTTAAAATAGAAATCTGGCTTGCTACACCAACGCCAATATTATTTCCAGCTTCATCAAAAATTGGCATACTACCATTACCATCAGAACTCATAGTAATATTTTCAATATTAACACCAGCTTCTAATGCTTGTTTTACAGCTTCACTGGATTTTACAGAATGGCTAGAACCGGACTCTGGGCTAACACTAGAAGTTACGTCCATAATACCACCTTGTTTTGCCCATTCAATAGCTTCTTTAAATAAGCGTTTATTGCGGTTTACATGAGTTGGAATAATTTGTGTCTTAGGAATTTCACCATTTTTAGTGATTTCATAAAGCATTTTTAAACCATCTTCGCCATCGCCTAAATGCATATTAACTACACCAGCTTTACCGCTGAGCATACCGCCAACACGAGCTTCTGCTGTAATTTGCTGATAAGCTTCTTTTGGAGATTGAGAAGAACGATGATCGCACATAGCAATTTCACCAGTACCAATTACTTTATCAATCAAAATAATATCATTGCGTACACTACCTGTAATTGTTGGTGTTGGAATTTCATAAGAACCAGAATAAATATATGCTGTAATACCTTCATCTTCAAGACCACGAGCTTTAGCAAGTAAGCTAGCTACATGACGAGTTACACCATCTGTACCTAAAAGACCAAGTACTGTAGTTACACCAGAAGTTGTGATATCTGTTAATTGGATTTCAGGTGTTCTAGTAGCATAGCCACCTTCACCGCCACCACCAATTAAATGTACATGAGAGTCAATAAAACCTGGTACTACATAATTACCTTCACAATCAACTACTTTGCAATCATATACTGCTGGTAAAGAAAGACCTTCACCTATCATAGCGATTTTTTCGCCAGCTACTAAAATATCTTTAACTCCTAAATCTTCTGGAGCAATTACATGTGCATTTTTTAATAATGTGAAAAATGTTTTTTTTGTATTCATATAATCAACCTTCTTTTATTGTAAAAATAACATAATAAAATGCATTGCCCAAATAGATAATAATGCATTAATTACACAAATTAAAATAATTGCAGGATAATGTTTAGTACTTACACCAGCAATACCTAAACAACGACCCACATTTTGTACAGGATTACCCATCAAATAAATAGCAGGTAAAAGCACTGTTACTTGCATAGCATCTAAAGAACCAGCAGTATATAAGCTCATTGCTACACCTACACCGCCACCCATACTCATTAAAGCAGTGATTAAAACTGTTGCTGCTTCACCAGGAAGACCCCAAAGCCCCATTACTGGCTGGAATACAACGCCAATTAATTGTAAAAGACCTGTAACATCTAAAATACGAATAATTACAAATGCCATCATTACATTTGGTAACAAACTAGTAGTACCAATAGTAAAACCTTTTCTAGCACCATCAATGAATAAATCCAAAATTGTTTTTTTCTGAATAACTTCTACTTTATTGTCGCTCATTTATCTTACCTCACTTATTGTCCAATAAATTTAAAATATAAACGCATTAAATTTGCACCCACAATTTTAAATACAAAAATCACAAGTAAAGGTACGATAATTGGTGCAAGTAAAATACTAAAAGCAGCAGCACCAGAAGAAAAGTAATTTGTTACAAAAGCACTACCACTTGTTTGATAAGTGATGATAACAGAGCGTTCTTTATCTGTTAATTTTCCTTCATCAACTAATTCTTTAACCATACCAGCAGCAGCATCTGTACTTTGCATATTAGCAATATTTGCAAGTGCAGAAACACCTGGTACACCAAGTAAAGGTTTTAATAATGGGTTCATTAATTTTTGAGCAGCCTTCAATCCACCCAAACCATCAATGACATTTACAATCCCTAAAGCTAAAATAACAGCAGGAATAAGTTCTAAAGCAAATAAAAAGCCATCTTTAGCACCGCTACCGCCAGCACCTCTAAAGCTCATAGCTTTATCAGTTGGTATCTGTCCAAAACTACCATTCAATACATTGAAATCTAAAGCACGTAAAACTCCATCAGACGAAGAAAAAATCCCTGAAAATAATAAAATTGCCAACACAAAAACTACATAACCATACCATGGCACAGAGATTTTTACATCATTATTTTTCTGTTTATCCATTTGTATCTCTCCCTAATAAAATATTTCACTATTTTATTATATGCAATTTTCGTGCCAACAATTTAATAGATACAACAATCTAATATAAAAGTACTTTTGTGTTTTATTATAAAAACTTAATGGGAATTTTATAAAACTTAAAATATAAAATTCCCATTAAAATCATTTTAAGGATAATCCTAATTTATAAAATTTTATACCTGAAACCTCAAACTCTCGATTAATTCTTCGTTTATCACCTGTATAACTATCAGCTTTTACTATAACATAATTATTAGACTTACAAACAAAATCGCCATCAAATTCTGGTAAATGTATTTCTGGCATGTGTATACTTGTATATTTTTCTGCTAATTTAGAAATACATTCTTCTCTTAGTAATTGCATTAAGTTATTCCATTTAGGATTATATAAAATATAGCCTAAACGTATTCCCGCACCACAAAACTTAGAATATGAACCAATTACAAAAACATTTTCAGGTATTTCTCTATTACTATCTCTCAATATTTTAGCTGAATAAGTTTCATCAACAATAGTATATTTAGCATATTCATTTCTATCTTGAAGTACTTCATGCTCAAAAACATTATTATATTTATCAGTAACATAAAACAAAGAATTTTCTTGTGGTAATTTTAAAGGATAATCCCCTAAAACAAATTTTTCATTTTTAAACTCATAATCTACTAGAAAAATTCGCTTTTCTTCAGGTGTTTCCTCAGGTCGAGGATATAACAAACCATTAGCCAGTACTTCTACCAAACCCCATGAAGGATTTTCAATATAAGCATATTTAGGTCGAAGTGCTTCAAAAATAATTCTCACTGCATTTTCACAGCCATTAGTTAAGATAAAACTATCCCTTGATAAATTATATGTCTGTGCAAAATTTTTATATGCCTCAAACATATCTGGATATGTTCTTGCTTCTGTGTCAGCTAAAGCTTCGCAAGTAACAGGTTCATCTTTTATTGACCATGGTTTTTGTCTATCTTCTTTAAAATAATCTCTGCGTTTAAACATAATAATTATCCTATCTAATTATAGTTTTACAGATTTAAATTCATTTACAAAATCAACAATATAATCAAGCAAAGCTACTTTCATATCTTCGCCCCATTGTTTATTTGCACTATAAGAATCACTTCCGCCATAGCCACCGCTATTTACCACTTTATCTACACTGCGAATTACTTTTATAGTTGCGCCTTTAAAATCAACTGCATTTAAATGTATATTTTTTAATTTATCCGATAAATGATTTACCTTTGTTTCCATTAAATCATCTTTATTTATTAAATTTTCATCAATAGCCATAATCATGGAAACTTCTTGTCCATCACCATGACCACCTTTCCATTCAGGATTGAGCATTGGAGCAAGTGACCACCAATCAATTTGAGCACAAAGACAACCTTTTTTATTCGCTTCTAATGCTACTTTATCCAAAGCAGGAGTATTACCACCATGACCATTTAAAAATACAAATTTCTTCACGCCATGACGACTTAAACCATCTACAATACCTTTAATAACAGCATATAAGCCATCAAAACCAATATCAATAGTTCCCGAAAATTCCACATGATGTGTAGCTATACCAAAAGGAACTGTAGGCACAATCAAAACTTCTGTGCGTTTTTCTATCTGTTTAGCAAAATAATCAGGAATTAAAAAATCTGTTCCCAAAGGACCTACAGGGCCATGTTGTTCTGTACTTCCAATAGGAATAATTGCTACTAAATCATCTTTTGCGAAAGCTCTTTTTGCTTGTTGCCAATTTAAATGTGCTAAATACATAATTAATACCTTCTTTATTCATTAAAATCAAATTAACATTTTTCTAAATCATCAAAATGACGTCTGATTGTTTCTGCTGATGCAGGTTTTGTACACAAGCTCACTACAATCAATACCACCATAGCAATAATCCATGCCACGATTAATGGATTGAAACCAAATGTTAAAGATGTAAAAGTAGTTGTCAATAAAATATATACGATTTCACCAACGATTACAGACGCAAATGCACCAATTTTTGTTGCACGTTTCCAATAAAGACCAGCTAAAATCGGAGCTGCCCAAATACCTAAACCACCAAAAGAGAATAAAACTAATTGAAAAATTGAAGATGGTTTATAAATACCAATACAAATAGCTAATACGCCCAAACCAACTGTTACATAACGAGACATAATAAATGCATCTTTATCTGTAGCTTCTTTATTAAATATTTTTTGATATAAATCACGAGTTACAGCACTTGTGGAAGTAATTAATACACCACTTACAGTTGACATACCTGCAGAGAAAATACCAGCTACCATCAAAGAAGAAATTACAGGATGAACGCCTGCTTGTAAAATAAGAGGTACGATAAAGTCTGTATCTGTTCCTGTGAGATTAGGGAAAGACATTCTACCCGTTACACCACACCATTCAATAAGTGTAGCAGAAAACCACATACCTAAAGTTCCCAATAATACTGCTTTAAACATTACATTGTAATTTTTCATAGTGAAAAATTTTGTAAATAAATGTGGCTGTCCAATTGTAAAGAAACTCCACATGATGATCATAGAAACATAATTTTGCCATGGCATAGAATTATTTTGTCCAGGATGAGATAATAAACTCATATCAGTATCTGCTAAATGCTGATTAATTACTTCAAGACCTCCACCTAATTGCAAAGATACAAAGAAAGTAACTACAGCTGTTGCTACCATTAAAATACCCTGAATAACATCTGTAATCATAATACTTCTAATACCACCTGCCATACAATAAAGTATAACAGTTATACCCATGACTACAATACCAACCCATTCTGGAGCACCAGTATATGTTTTAAAAATAATTCCAGCTCCAATTGTTTGCGCTCCCATCATTGGTACTAAGAATAAAATCATAATAATAGCCAATAATGCACGCATTAAAGTGGACTCATATCTATCAGATATGTAATCTGCCATAGTAAGCATACGATAACGATGACCCAAACGAATTAATCTTCTACCAACAAGTAAAGCAGGAATAACCATACTAAAAGCAATACCTGGCACAGATACAGACATTCCAGCATAACCTACTTTATAAATAGTTCCTGGCACACCCATAAATGTACTCATACTATATTGAGTTGAAAAATATGCAAGACCACTAAGCAAAGCTCCTGCCTTACCACTCATTGTGAAATAATCTCTAAGAGTTCGAGTTTGCTTTGTAGCATAATAACCGATATAAGTCAATAAACCAAAATAAGTAATAATAACAGCTAAAAATGGAATAATATTATTATCTAATGAATGTGTCATTTAAATCACTCCTCATCATCAAATTCTTTATACTCTGGTCTTTTTTTACAACTTTGCCACCATAAAAATATGAGTATAATAACTACTAAACCATGAAAAATCCATCCAAAGATGAATAACGGAGTTCCCAAAAATGAAGGAATGTATTCAGTGGCATAATACCAAGGAAATGGCAACATTATTAACACATACATAAATAAAAAAATAAAAGTCCATTTCTTTTCAAAAGAATTACTAAATGGGTTCATAATAAAACCTCCCTTATCAGTATATAAAGTTTCACTAATATAATTATGCAATTTCCACGCCAAGTAAACATTTGTACATAGAAGAACCAAGAAACACTTAAAAATCATAACCTTTTATAAATTGATAAATACCATTTATTTTGATAATATAGGGTATATTATTATAAATTACCATTAAATTCCCATTAGGAGATAAATATAAAATGAAAAAATTAGTCATCATTTCTGTAGGATATAATACTGCTCATACTATTTATGAACAATTATGTAATATTCTTTATTCCTCAGTAGATATCAAATATTATTATTCATCTTCGCCTCCACCAACAAACTTAGAAGTTGACTTAATCCTCTATTCCAGCGAATATGCATTTGAAAGAATTAATTTTCGCCCTGCAAATGTACCTTATATTATTGCACGACGCTCTATAAATTATCATGAAATTGGCAAACTATTTAAACTGCCTAAATATAGTGATGTATTATTAGTTAATGATTCTAAAGATAGTGCAGAAGAAACTATTTTATTATTGCAAGCATTAGGCATAGACCATATAAACTATTATCCTTATTATCCTGGAATAGACAATTATCCTAAATTAAAAATAGCTATTACTCCTGGCGAAACTGAACATGTTCCGGGATTTGTAAACCATATTATTGATATAAAAACTCGTTTAGTTGATATCACTTCTATCATTGAAATTCTCACTCATTTTGATATTTTAGATAAATTTGCTAATATTTTATCAGCTAAATATATTCAAGATATTATTAAATTAATAAAAACAGGTAATAAATTATTAAAAGATAGTAGCAAAATGAAAGAAAGATTTAAAACCGTCATCAATAATGTTCATGATGGATTAATAGCTATCAATAAAGAAAATAAAATATCTGTTTTTAATCCTATTGCTGAAAAAATCTTTGCTCAAAAAGCGACAAAATTAATTGGGCAAGATAGTGAAAATTTCTTAGATGATACTTTTTTCCAAACAGTAAATAATCCTCGAAAAGAAGGTATATTAAAATTGCCTTCTCATGAACTTTTAATATCAGAAATTCCCCTCTATGCTAAAAACAGCGATAATGGCAAATTATTTGTATTAAAAGATGTATCCGAAATTCATCGCCTTGAAGAATCAGTACGTCGTCGTTTATACCAAGAACAAAATATTGCACGTTATGATTTTTCTCATATCGTTGGTAAAAGTCCAGCACTACAAAAAGTATTATCACTCGCGCAAAAAATGGCAAAATCAGATTCTACAGTATTTATCCAAGGTGAATCTGGTACGGGTAAAGAATTATTAGCTCAAAGTATTCACAATGCTTCCAATCGCAGTTCAGGACCTTTCGTCGCCATTAATTTTGCTGCACTTTCAGAAACACTTTTAGAATCAGAATTATTTGGTTATGTAGAAGGTTCTTTCACAGGTGCTAAAAAAGGCGGTTCTTCGGGTTTATTTGAAGCAGCTCATAAAGGAACATTATTTTTAGATGAAATTGGTGATGCCCCTTTGCCATTCCAAGTGAAATTATTGCGTGTCCTTCAGGAACGTCAAATTCGTCGTGTAGGTAGTATAAAAATAATTCCTATTGATGTTCGCGTCATTGTTGCCACTAATCACAATTTAAAAGAACATATCAAAGCTGGATTGATGCGAGAAGATTTATATTATCGCTTAAATGTACTTCCTATAAAAATGCCTGCACTGCGTGAACGCAAAGAAGATATTTTACCACTTGCATATAATTTTTATAAAAAATATAAACCTTTATCTTTAGATGCCAAATTATATTTTTCTAATATAAAAATTTGTCTTCAAAACTATTCATGGCCTGGAAATATTCGTGAACTTCAAAATGTAGTTGAATATCTAGCTAATATTTGCCCTAATGAACCACCTCAAAGCAGTGATTTGCCAGAAGATATTAAATCTGAAATTTTTAAAACTCCTAATGATATCATTGATTTAAAAGAAGAAATTTTTGCTGAAATCAAACGTTGTAATACACTTCGCCAACCTGTTGGTCGACGTTCCTTAGCTCATAAATTCTCCGTTTCTGAAAATAAAATCCGTGAAGTGTTAAACGTCTTACATGAAGAAAATCGCATTCAAATAGGTTTTGGTAAATACAGTTTAAAAGTCATTTAAAATCATTACTATAAAATTATTTTCTTGACCTAAAGTAAACTCCAAGATGTATGATTAAAATAATAATAAAATCATTTACAGGAGGAGATTTTTATGAAAAAATTTTCTAGACGTGATTTTTTCAAAGTAGCCGGTGGTGCAGTTATTGGAGCAGCAACTTATGGCTTAACGGATAATATTTCTCATTCTTTTGCTCAATCACCAGTAATAGCTAGTACCAAAATCAATAATGACAATTATATTGGCTCTAAAGCCAAAGTATATTTTTCTTCTCAAATTAATACAGATAGTCTGCTAAAATTATATAACTTAATCAATGAAGGTATTTATGGAAAAACTGCTATAAAACTTCATACAGGCGAAAAAATGGTCCAAATATTTTGCCTAGAGATATGGTTTGCGTTTTTCAACAACATGTTCCCAATAGCAATATAGTTGAAACAAATACCTTATATAAAGGTGATAGATATACTACCGAAAGTCATCGAGAAACCTTAAAAGTTAATGGTTGGGATTTTTGCCCTGTAGATATAATGGATGAAAATGGTACTGTTATGCTCCCTGTACGCAATGGCAAACATTTTCAAGAAATTTCAATGGGAAAAAATATCGTTAATTATGATTCTATGATTGTATTAACCCATTTCAAAGGTCATGCTATGGGTGGATATGGTGGTTCCATGAAAAATATCGCTATCGGTTGTGCTGATGGTAGAATTGGTAAATCAATGGTTCATGGCGTTTCATTTGATAATCAACCTGCTGACTGGGGACGATGGCCAAGTAAAGGGCGTCTAATGGAAAATATGGCCGAATCAGCAAAAGCTGTTATTGATTACTTTGGCAAACATATCGTTTTTATTAATGTTTTACGCAGAATGTCTATTGATTGTGATTGCGCTGGATTATCTGCTGCTGAACCTACAATCTCAGATATTGGTATATTACTTACTTGCTATAGACCAAGCCTCTATTGATTTAGTATATGCTCAACCAAACAATCAAGATTTAGTAAAACGTATTGAATCGCGTCATGGATTACATCAATTGACCGCTATGCGCGATTTAAAAATGGGTAATCCTCAATATGAATTAATTTCTATTAATTAAAAATGATTAAAGACACTATCTATTAAATTTAAAATCTAATATCATGATTTTAATTTCCAAAACAAAAAGACTTATTACTAAACAATTTGTAAGTAATAAGCCTTTTTGTTTAAATATTAGATTTATAAATTATATGATTAGAAATAAAATTCCATTTGTGCACGGAAGATATCTACATCTTGTCTACCTTCTGTACTTGTTGCATTTACTTGTGTACCTGTTGTGTAGAATACTTCTATTGTTGTATTTTCCATTGGTACATAATCAAATCCAAGTGTCCATCCTCTTACGTTTTCAGTATAGTCTACTGTTGCATCTATTGTTGAGAATGCACCTACATTTCTATAATTTGTGAAGATTGCAAAGGAACCTACATCACTTGGATTGTGTTGTTTATAGCGAAGTTCACTAAACCATCCATCATTTACCACTTCACTGCCAACACTATCTGTTACTCCATCTAAATCAGATTTACTATATGCTGCCATTAATGTTAAATTGTCTGCAAGTTTTGTATTAAATCCTGCTTCCCAAATATTTACACTATCTTTAAAGCCTTGATCTTCTACTGTTACTTCATTCAATCTACCATATGTTGCACCAATTGATGTTACTGGGCTAAGATTATATTTCAATCTAGCAGAAGAATATTCTGTTCCAAGATATGCTCCATATTCTCCACCTGATTTATTTTCGAATTTAGTTCCAGCTAATGTTCTACTATCTTTTAATCTACCATAAGTTAATGCTCCAGATAAATCGCCAGCTTCAAATGTATATTCTGCACCAGAAATTTCAGTATCGATAATTCTTCCATATGAAGAAAATTCTCCATAACGACCTATTTTTAATATGCTATCGCCGAAATTACCTTCTGCATATATTTTATTTACTTGAATATCTTTATCTCCATATGCAGTGATGCTATCGGATTTCATATTATATTCTGTTTCAATCTGGCTTACACCTGTCCAATTGTCGTTTACTTTTCCTTTAATCCAGTATTCAATATGAGCATGGCTTGCACTATCTTTATCCCAATCAGCTTTTGGGTTAGTAGCATTGATATCGCCATCATCATAACGTAAACGAGCTGTTCCTGTGAATTTTACATTATCACTCTTCTTCTCAAGGTCTGCTACTCTAACACCTAAATTATCTAGTTCTTCTGCAAATTCAGCAGCTAACTTATCTACAATAGCTTTATCTGCTTTTTGTAAATCTTCTTTTGCCATAGCACGAGCTACAATCTGAGCCATTTCATAACGTGTCATTGTTTTATTGCCCTGATATGTTCCATCTGGGAAACCATCAATTACGCCATCAGCAGCAAGTGTTGCCACTGCATCATAAGCCCAGCTATCTTGAGGAACATCACTAAATGGGTTGCTAGCAGCTCCTGCTACTCCCGTACTCATTAAAACCAAAGCAGATGTTGTAATAGTTAATGTAGATTTGTTAAACATAATAAATTCTCTCCTAAAATATAAAAATCTTTATAAAAAAGTTTTTTGCTCAAAATAAAATTATATAAAATGATTTAAAGATATATTTATTTCTTATTAATAATATTTAGACTAGTTGTAAGAGAGCACCTACAAAAGTAGATGCTCTTTATTATTATTTATTATATTTATCTTTAATTAAGCAAAAGGATTTTCTGTTGGGTACATCATAGTTTTTGGCTGATTGAAAGCTACATCTTCAACACCTAAGAATTTGAAGATACTGAATAAAGCTTTACCATAATGACCGAATGCTACAGCACCATGATGTGGATATTGTTTTTCAATGAGTACATGACGATAGAAACGACCCATTTCAGGAATAGCGAAGATACCAATACCACCGAAGGAACGAGTAGCAACAGGTAATACTTCACCTTCTGCTATATAAGAGCGTAATTGTCCAGATGCATTGCTTTGGAGACGATAGAATGTGATTTTACCTGGAGCAATATCGCCTTCCAAAGTACCACGAGTGATATCTGGAGTGCCACCATTTTCAAGTAAACGATTTTGGATAAGCTGATATTTGATAGCACCTTTAGCGAGTTTGCACATAGGAGTATTACCGCAATGGAAGCCCATGAATGTATCTTTGAGAGTGTAGTTTTTATATTTTGGAGCAATATCTTCTTCGAATAAATCTTTTGGTACGGAGTTGTTGATATCGAGAAGAGTTACAGCATCGCCACTTACGCAAGTACCAATATATTCGCTGAGTGCGCCATAGATATCTACTTCACAAGCAACAGGAATACCACGAGATACAAGACGGCTATTTACATAGCATGGTTCAAAACCAAATTGAGATGGGAATGCAGGCCAGCATTTATTAGCAAATACTACATATTTTCTAGAACCTTTATGTTTTTCAGCCCAATCAAGTAATGTTAATTCATATTGAGCCATGCGTTTTAAAAGATCTGGATATGGATTAGCTGTGCCCATTTCTTCAGCCATATCTTTAACGATATCATCAATGCGTGGGTCATCAGCATGTTCTTTATAAGAAACAAGTAAATCAAGTTCGGAGTTTTCTTCGATTTCTACGCCTAAATCATAAAGTGGTTTGATTGGAGCATTGCAAGCAAAGAAATCTTGTGGACGAGGGCCAAAAGTGATGATTTTTAGATTTGCTACACCGATTAAAGCACGTGCAACAGGATTAAATTCGTTGATCATTTCAGCGATTTCATCAGCAGTACCTACAGGATATTCTGGAATGAATGCTTTGATTTTTCTAAGACCGAGATTGTAAGAGCAGTTGAGCATACCGCAATAAGCATCGCCACGACCATTGATGAGGTCTTTGCCTGTTTCTTCAGCAGCAGCTACATACATTACAGGGCCATCGAATTTTTGAGCAATTAAAGTTTCAGGAGTTTCTGGACCGAAGTTACCTAAGAAAACAACTAAAGCATTACAGCCAGCAATTTTAACTTCTTCAACTGCTTTGAGCATATCGATTTCATTTTCTACTACAGTTTGAGCTTCGAAAATTTCACCATATTGTTTAGTGTAAGCTTCAACGATTGCTTTTCTACGATTTTCAGAAAGAGAAACGATAAAGCAATCACGACTTACAGCAATGATACCAAGTTTTACATCAGGAATATTATTAAACATGAATATACTCTCCTTTTATATATACACTAATATATTTACGATTTTATTTTGTTATTGTGTTTTATGTGCTTAGGCACAATCAAGAACAATTAAAGAATATCATGTAGTAATGTTTTTGTCAATAATAATTTTTTAGAAAATTTATAATAATGGTTTAATGGAGAAAACGTCTTTTTATAAAAAGTGTCAGTCATTTAAAAAACTTTAAAAGATAATATTTTTACTTATTTATAATAAAATAGAAAAATATATTAAAAAATCTGAAAAATGCTAAAAATAAATATTGACGGATAAATTCAAAGGTGATATATTTAAAACAACAAATGTGCTTAAGCACAAAATGAGAGGCGGTAAATGATGAAATATTTATTGGGTTTAGATATAGGAACTTCAGCGACAAAGACAGTATTATTTGATGAAACTATGA
>ERZ791573.54-NODE-54-length-83564-cov-10.660192_pt1 | contig 83564 bp, 71 predicted proteins | sample MGYA00509971_ERZ791573 | MGnify/ENA primary metagenome ERZ791573 (study PRJEB30046, sample SAMN00791921) | human gut metagenome | study: EMG produced TPA metagenomics assembly of the A metagenome-wide association study of gut microbiota in type 2...
ACCTGCATCTCCCCTACGGGGGAGAACGAGAGGGGGCTGATGTTCATTGGCTGAAATCTTTAGCAGAGTAACTTGTTCCTTCCCTTTGGGAAGGTTAGGATGGGTTTAAGGTTAGGATGGGTTTAAGGTTAGAAAGGGTTTAAGGTTAGAAAGGGTTTAAGGTTAGAAAGGGTTCCATGAATTAAAAGCCACCGCATGATTGGCAATCTTGACAAAAAATCGTATCTTTGCACACGAATTACTACCTATGCCAGAACAAAAGCCCATCCGGGCAGATGAATCCATGATTGCGGCCACATGAATCCGCAGCCCATGACAGTACGGGCAATGACCATTGAAAACATATACGCAACGATGTTTCCAAACGATCATGAACGACATAAGACAAGACAATCTCAACTATTCAAAACATATATATAATAGGTATTCACAAATTACACGACTATGAATTGGAAAAAACTACAGAATGGTTCGGACATAAGAGGAGTGGCTCTCGAAGGTATTGAAGGAGAGCACGTGAACCTCACGGAAGAGGCGGTGGAGACTATCGCCAGATCCTTCGTTTGCTGGACCAGAAAAACCACAGGCACAAACACACCCACAATCACCGTGGGAATGGACAGCCGCATTTCAGGTGACATGATTAAAGGAGCCTTCGTGAAGGGAGCCAAAGAGGCGGGAGCAAACGTGGTGGACTGCGGGCTGGCGTCAACGCCGGCTATGTTTATGACCACCATCAGCGAGCAACTGAAAGCCACTGCTGCAGTGATGGTGACGGCAAGCCATCTGCCGTTCAACCGCAACGGACTGAAATTCTTCACACCCAAGGGAGGTCTCGACAAGAAAGACATAACATCGATTCTCGACATAGCCGAAAGCGGAGAATATGCATACGACGGAGCTGAAGGCAGCTGCAAGACGCTCGACTTCATGACCATATACTCAAAGCATATCGCCGACTATATCTGCCAGGGAGTGAACGCCGACGAATTCTCTCAACCGCTGAAGGGAATGCACATCATTGTGGACGCAGGAAACGGAAACGGAGGATTCTTCGAGAAGATACTCAAATCATTGGGAGCCAAGACCGAGGGAAGCCAGTTTCTGGAGCCGGACGGACACTTCCCTAACCACATACCGAACCCGGAGAACGCAGAGGCTATGGCTTCGGTATGCAAGGCTGTGGAAGAGAGCAAGGCTGACATGGGAGTGATATTCGATACCGACGTGGACCGTTCGGCTATCATCGGACACAAGGGGGAGCCCATAAACCGAAACGCGCTCATAGCGCTCATAGCATCGGTGATACTGGAGGAGCACCCGGGGAGCACGATAGTGACAGACTCAGTGACGAGTGACGGACTGGCTGAATTCATCACCAGACTGGGAGGCAGACACCACCGCTTCCGCAGAGGATACAAGAACGTGATAAACGAGGGGATAAGGCTCAACCAGACCGGTGAGGAATGCTGGCTTGCAATAGAGACATCTGGACACGCAGCACTGAGAGAGAACCATTTCCTGGACGACGGAGCTTATCTGGCAGCAAAGCTCATCGTAAATGCGGCTAAGCTATACAGGCAGGGCAAGCGTCTGGACGAGATGATTGCCACTCTCAAGCAGCCGAAGGAGAGCAAGGAGATAAGGATAAAGCTGACGGAACCCGACTTCAAGGCGCAGGGAACGGAAGTATTGGAAGACATGAAGGCGAAAGTCGCAGGAATGGCTGGATGGACTATTGTGGAACCCAACTACGAGGGACTGAGAGTGAGCTGCACTGACGACGGGGAAAAGGGCTGGTGGCTCTTGCGTATGTCGCTGCACGACCCCGTAATGCCTCTCAACATAGAGAGCAACGTGGAAGGAGGAGTGGCTGCAATAGAAGCCAAGCTGAAAGGAATGGGACTGCTCTGAGAATGACAGGACCGGCTGACGAACGTTTTGTGGCATACCGCAAGACAAGCGTTTTGGAGCATTCCGCAAGACAAGGATTTTGGGGCATACCGCAAGACAAGGATTTTGGGGAATACCATAAGACGAGCGTCGGGGAATAAATCTATAAGAGAAAGAAATTAGAACAAGACTAAATATGAAAAACGAAAGCGAGAACATCGTGGCACAGCCACTGGACACTCCCGAAGCACAGGTGTTGTGGGGAATACTCATGGCGTATGGATATCTGGGAGAGGATCTGAAGCCCGTAGACCCCGATGCCAAGAAGGTGACGCTGCTGGCTGACTCCATCGCCACCCTACTGCAGATAAGCCCCAGATGGGAGCCTTTCGAGCGGATGTGGGGAATGACCGGCATGGAAGCGACATTCAGCAGCATTAGCGAAACGGACAGCTGCAGAGAGTGGATAAAAGAGGTGAACGCCGTAATGCCTTCGCCGGACATACTGAAGATGTATGGAAGCATGTAAGAACTGACTAAACCCAAATATAATGGTCTTATAAGCGACTTGGAAAATATAATGGTCTTATAAGCGACTTGGAAAATATAATGATCTTATAAGCGTCATCGATAATACGATAGCAGAAGTATTCAATCTTCCAAGCTATCTGTCCCTCCCCTACGGGGGAGGCTAGGTGGGGGCTGAATTGGAGATGCAATGTTACTCCGCTTATCATCATCAGCCCCCTCTCGTTCTCCCCCGTAGGGGAGATGCAGGTTACTCCGGTTCTGTCAAAGATTGGGAGATGCAGGTTACTCCGGTTTGCAGGGTAAGTGACTGATATTCAACAACCAATGCTATCAGTCCCTCCCCTACGGGGGAGGTTAGGTGGGGGCTGATGGTGATTTGCAGAGTAACTTGTTCCTTCCTTTTGGGAAGGTTAGGATGGGTTTGAGGTTAGGTGGGGGCTGATGGTTATTTGCAGGAGTAACTTGTTCCTTCCCTTTGGGAAGGTTAGGATGGGTTTTCCTTTGGGAAGGTTAGGATGGGTTTGAGGCGAGGTGGAGGCTGAAGAGGTGATGCAGGTTACTCTGGCTTATGGATAAGCTGTAAAAGACCACAAAGACTTGTATATTGGATGATACGAAACAACGGAGTATTCCCATAAGCGAATATGTGTAACACTCCGCTGTTATTTTTATCCCAAATCGGTCATTAGGCGAAGCTGCTATAAAAAAGCGCATTGAACCTAATGACCGATTGGAAATTATTTCAGAGGTTCAATCTTTATTCCGAAGAGATTGCGGGAATCTGCCTTCGTCAGTTCGTGGGCGCCGGCAGAGAGAGTCTCTGTATAGTAGCTCACGGTTGCAGTCTTCTTGTCGCCGTCTACCTTCAACGAGGCAGTCTCGGTGTCGGCGAAATAGAAAGTGGCCTTCATGCTCTCAGCAAGTGTGAAAGTGATTGATGTGGTTGATTCCATCTTCACACAGGTGTTGTAGGTAGTGCCGTCGATAGTGGCAGTACCCTTTGATGTGGAGTAGTTGCCAGTAACAGTGAAGAGTGAGCTTGATGGTGTCTTGCCCTCAAAGGTGCAGAGCACGGTACCCTCTACGGTAGTGCTGCCGCCACCGGGCTGGGAGCCGGAACCGCCTTCAGAACCGCCACCAGGCTGTGTGCCGCCTGTCTCTGAGGAGTTGCCTCCCTCGCCATAGATCTTCACGAGTGTGGTCTTGTAGTTGTCGAGGGCTGAACCGAGAGCTGAGTCGTATTCGTATGACTGGTCTTTGCCTGTGAAATCCCATGAGAAGTCACCGTGGTTGATGCGTCCTGCACCATAGAAGCCTGTGACTACAGCAGGTACATCCTCTGCAGCATCAGCCTTGTATGAATACATCAGAGAGGCGTTGGTGTCGAAATTGTCGTATGAAGTGGCACCCTGGAGCGTCTTTACTGACGAAGGCACCTGCTCGTCGCGTGATGAAGCCTCGTAGGCGTCGAAGTTCACGTTGTCCTGCTGATAGGTGACGAATGAGAAGTTGGAGGTCTTCTCGGCGAATACGTTGCCGAAAGACTTTATGATTCCACCATCCTCACCTGAGAATGTGCCCTTGGGATCGTACTTAACGTCGGAACCCTGCTTGGAGATGAGCATCGGCTTGTTGGTAGAACGGAAATAGTTGTTCTCGGCAAAGACGCTCGAACCGCTTGTTGCTCCGATACCGTATTTTGCCACTCCGTCGAAATAGTTGTTCCATACGTGTACGCTCATAGTGCGGATGCGCGGACAACGGGAGTCTGCATGGTCGAACCAGTTGTGCTGATATGTGATATAGTTTGGCTTGCTCTCGCTTGTCATACCGCAGAGAGAGCTCTTGCCGGTATCCCAGAAGCGGTTGTATGAAATGGTGAGATACTGTGAGTCGCCCTTCAGGTCTACTGTTCCGTCGCCCTTGGCATGGTCGCCGCCTCCGTTAGGACCATAGAAGAAGTCCATGTTGTGTATCCAGATCTTGGAGTTCTTGGTGTCGAGAGAGATGCAGTCGTCCATGCAGCGCATGATGGCAAGATTGCGGAACTCCACGCTCGAAGCGTTGCGGCAGAGGAATCCAAAGCTGTGTACTGTGGCATCGTCGCCCACGCCCTCGAATGTGAGGTTCATCTCGCTGTATTCTCCCTTGCCCTTAATCTGAAGACCCTCTTCAGAGCTTGACACCTTGTCGAGGTCTGACTTCTTCACCAGTCCGATGAAACGGAAAGCGATAGGTGTCTTGTCCTGACCTTTCTGATAACCGTCGATGATTGCCTGGATACCGGTACAGGTGCCGGCTCCGGCAACGTCGGTAGAGATTGTCTTGGCTGTCTTGGCAGTAACGTAGAACACCTTGGCTCCGGCTTTCAGCGTACCGTCGGTATTGTAGGCTCCAACGCCGTTGTTGCCACTCTTGAACTGAGCGAAGCCCTCACGGCTGTAGTTCTTCACTTTCAGGTTTGTTACGTAGCTTGCCGAGCTGGCTATCTCGTTTCCGTTGGCGTCAACGGCAACTACCTTCAGCGAATATGTTCCGGCAGCAAGACCGAGCACGTCGGCACGCACATACGACGGATAGAGGCGAACGAGCTGCTTGTCGATGAGCTTGTCGTTGCAATACACATTGTAGGATTCTGCTCCGGAGAATGGTGCCCATTTGGCATAGGCACTCTCAAGCCAGCCCTTAGACTCCGTGATGTTGATGGCTCCGGCAGGATTGTTGATGTCGCCGCTCTCACCGCCTTCTTTTGCCTTGGCAAAGGCTATGCGGCTGACATTGCCCGAATACACGTCGGATGCTGAACCGCTGAGGGGGTTGATGGTGATGTTGCCGCCATTGATGTCTACGGATGATATAGACTCGGTGTTGTAATACTTCACGTCGTTTGAAGTGAGCGTGAGGCGCATCTGGTTCTTGTTCACGTTGAGCGGCACGTTGTTGCCTGTGGATGGAGTGAGTGAACCTCGATTAGTGGTCAGGTCACTCTTTGTCTGTGCTGAAGCACTGACGAACAGCATGCACAGGAATGCTGTGAGTATTGATTGTAACTTTTTCATTTCGTAGTGATGGTTTTAGCGTTTTACAAATTTCACGATCTGCGTGCCAGCCTTCAGGATGTAGACTCCCGAACGGAAATCCCCGACATTGACCTGTGTGGTCTCCTCGCCTGCTCTGAGAGAAGCCATCTTCTTACCGGAGATGTCGAAGACAGCAACCGGAGTGCCTGCAGCAAGACCGGAGATGTCGAGACGACCGTCAACAAGACCTTTGAGCTTGAAAGTGTTGATACTGTTGATTGATGAAACGTCGCTGAAATCCAACACGACATCGTCTAATGCGTATGACTCCTCAGAGCCTTCGAAATGCAACACTACGTTGTCGCCACTGAAAGTGAGCTGGGTGACGGTTTTCTCAACCGTCTGACCGTTGATGGTCAGGGTTTGCACGACATCAGCATTTGCCGAAAGGCACAATGACATCAATGCCAGTGAAAACGCAATGATTCTTTTTTTCATTTTTTAATTTAAAAATTAGTTCGGTAGATTAATTCTATATAATTATCGTCCTTTCATAAAGAAGTCCGACAGACATCGAGGACGCTTGTGTTCCTCGTGGAGTGTTTCTGATTTGCATCGGCAAAAATAAGAAAAAAACCGGCAAAGAGATTATGCTCCAGCCGGCTTTCTATCGTAAACGTTTACACTAGTATCAAAACTACACTATCGGGAAGTCATGAAGCCCTCAAGGTTGGCATACTTCCGCTTCATCATGCGCACGTATATATTGTTTATCCAGTATTTATGGGTGAAGATGAATACCAGACCTACAGCCATCAGGATTATATAAGTCATCGTGTCGCTGAAAAACATCTTGAGCATAGGGAGGATGAATGAGGGGGCGAAAAGGGCTACAACCTCATAGACCACCTGGATATAGTTGGTTTCAAGACCGCTCTTCTTCGTAAGCTTGGTGTTGAGAGGAAGCGTCTGCTTGTTGGTAACGGCAAGCTGCATCAACAGACAGAACAACGGTCCGGCTGTGAATATCATCAGCGAGACGAGCATCAGGAGACTGTATTTGCCCGTGAACACCGTAGGGAGCATGAGCAGGAGGGGAAGAAGGAGAACGACGGAATAGAAGTAATATTTCGCTTCCAACAGACTGCGGATATTCTCTTTCCTCACCATCAGGCATTCGATGAAATTGCCTTCGTAGCTCATTATGCGCACGTGGTTGACACCGACGAGGATGAAGGGATAGACGCTCCAGAACCGGGTGGAGAAGTCATCGTCGTAGATATCGGTGAATGAGTTCAGAAGGCTCAATATCACCACGAAAACGATTTGCAGAAGGAATGTCTTGCGCATGTTCTTGTTGCGGAGCACCATCTTGAGCTCGAGCTTCAGATATTCGCCGGTCTGATTGAAACGGTCGAAGAAAGCGAATGAGGAGATGGAGCGCAGATTGAGTTCTTTTTCTGCCTGTGTCTCGGATTTTATGCAACGGTATTGTACCGTTCTGTTGACCATGAACAGGACAAGCAGAAGACCAAAGAGAAGAAGGAACAGAAGGGGGTTGCAGTCTGCCACAAGGGTTCCGATGCCGGAATATACGGACAACAGCTTGGTGATGCCACCTACAGGCCATGGAATAAAAAGCAGAGCATAGACAAGAAGAGGCAGCAGGATGAGCCAGGCTCGCTCTATGACAAGTGTGCGGCAGAGCATATAGAACAAACTGTTGCACACGATGAACAGATGGAAGCCCAACACAAGAAACAATGTGGGGAAAAGGCCATAGCCGAACAATACGCTCATCAGAGAGAATGGCACAGTGACTGACAGCCACAGGAGATTGCCATAAGAAAAGACGCTCGACAGAAGGAAACAGTCTACGCAGTCGTAACGCCGCAAAGGCAGCAGCAGATAGGGCTTCACCATCTGAGACGGAGTGTGCTGCATGAAAAAGCGAGCCAGAAAGTCTACAGCAAGCAGAAACGGCAGTATGGAGAAGAAGAACTGGGGAGCCGTGAAAGTGGTGGAGTCGTTGGCAATAAGCGACAACAGGACGGCTATGAACATCATATACAAGACGAGCATCACACCGCCAAGAATCATGAAGAACTTGGCTATGCTGTTGGTCTCGAAAGCCACATTGCGACGTTCTGAGAGTCTGACATGACGACGCAGAGTACGGTAAACCTGGAATTTGTTCATATTCTTGATGAAATGTCTTTAACGGCAAAATTACCGTGGGCGTTAAACCGCATAATGACCGTTGGGGATTATCTCAGGTCGATAACTTCAGCATTGGGATATTCCTTGCTGTTGAACCGGAAATGGGAATCTGAGAGATTGACCTTACGGAAATTGGACACGCGGATAGTTGTCCATCCGCTTGACTGACGCATCTTGACTGTCTGGAGCTGATAGTTCTTGCTCACGGTGACATACATCTCCTTTATCGTGCGGCCCTTGTTCACGGCATCCATGTGTACCTGCCATCCATTGCCCAGCTTCTTCACGGAGAGTTTGTAACCGTTCTTGTAGATATACAGGAACTTGTATGGATTCATTGACTGCTGCTGAGCCTCGGTTGGAGTACTGATGTTCACCTCCTGAGACTTTTTCATGTATGTCCATTGAGTGCGACCGTCATACCATACTACGGATGCCGGGGTGTAGGCATAGAACTTGTTGCCCTTGACGGCTACTGTGCCACTCACGTTGCCCAACTTGCCGGAGGCGCTGAAGTTGGCTTTGGCTCCAGACTTGCTGTAGAGCGTCTGTGCTGTCTTGTCGAGTATCTTACGGGCTTCCTTGGCGTTCTGGCCATAAGAAAGGCAGAAGACCATGACAAGAGAGAATATTAACAATAAACGTTTCATGAATCGTTGAATTTTATTTGTCTGTTATTATATGTCCTATCCGTCATATATGTCCTATTCGTCATATATGTCCTATTTTGATAATCAGCCTCTGAGAGAGACGAGCAGGTTCTCCAGACTGTTTTCATCGGCAAGAAGCACCTCACGAGGCTTGCTGCCTTGTGCTGCCCCTACGATGCCTGCCTTCTCGAGCTGGTCCATCAAGCGTCCGGCACGGTTGTATCCGATAGAGAAGCGGCGTTGTATCATAGAAGTTGAACCCTGTTGGGTAATCACTATAGCGTGGGCTGCCTCCTCAAACAACGGGTCGAGAGCATGACCGTCTAATCCGCCACCAGACACTTCTGCACCCTCTTCGGATGCCGGCTCCGGAAGTTCGAGAGGTTCTACAGGACCTGGTTGTGAACTGATATACTGGTTTATCCTCTCCACCTCAGGAGTATCCACGAAGGCACATTGCACACGCACAGGCTCGTTGCCGCTGAGGAAGAGCATGTCTCCCCTACCGATAAGCTGGTTGGCGCCAGGACGGTCGAGGATGGTACGCGAGTCTATCATCTGGCTCACCTTGAAGGCCATACGTCCAGGGAAGTTCGCCTTGATGTTACCGGTGATGATTGAAGTGGTAGGACGCTGGGTTGCGATTACCATGTGGATACCTACGGCTCGAGCGAGCTGGGCGATACGTGCTATAGGAAGCTCCACCTCACGGCCTACCTGCATGATGAGGTCGCCGAACTCATCGATTACTACAACGATATATGGCATGAACTCGTGTCCGTCGGTAAGGCGGAGCTGATGGTTCAGGTATTTGCGGTTATACTCCTTGATGTTGCGTGCTCCAGCCATCTTCAAAAGGTCGTAGCGGGTGTCCATGAGCTTACAGAGACTGTTGAGCGTACGCACCACCTTCTTCACGTCGGTGATGATAGGTTCGTCATCATCAGGCACCATAGCCATGAAATGGTTGGCGATGGAAGAATACACGCTGAACTCAACCTTCTTGGGGTCGATGAGCACAAGCTTCAGTTCATTAGGGTGTTTCTTATATAATAATGATGTGATGATGGCATTGAGTCCGACAGACTTACCCTGACCCGTTGCACCGGCCACGAGCAGATGCGGTATCTTGGCGAGGTCTACCATGAACACTTCATTTGTGATGGTCTTGCCCAGGGCGATAGGAAGTTCAAAACTGGTCTTCTGGAATTTCTCCGAATTCAAGATGCTCTCCATCGACACGATGTTCATCTTTGCATTCGGCACCTCTATACCGATGGTTCCCTTGCCTGGAATAGGAGCTATGATACGCACACCGATAGCCTTGAGGCTCAAGGCGATGTCGTCTTCAAGGTTTCTGATTCTGGAGATCTTCACTCCCTCTGCAGGTGTTATCTCATAGAGGGTGATTGTAGGGCCTACAGTTGCAGAGATTGTCTTTATCTGCACACCGAAACTGCTGAGCACCTCTACGATACGGTTCTTGTTTGCCGTCTGCTCCTTCATGTCGATATATGGCTGGTCGTCATCATCGTATTTCTTGAGCAGGTCGAGAGTAGGGTATTTATAGTTGAGCCAAGGCTCCTTAGGGTTGATTGGCGTGTCGAGAGGATTCCCGGCAGGAGCCACAGTCCTTGATGTTGACGACTTGGAATCTCCCTCTGCCGGACGTATCGTGAAGCTCGGATCTGAAGTTTCTTTCGATTTCGGCATAGGTGTGGCCGGATTATTCAGAGGCGTTGTCTCTGTCTCCTCAGCATCATCATTAGGCACGATGTTGACAACTGGCGAACCAGAGTCGCTGAAGTCCACCGTCTGCTTCAGAGTCTCCCTGTATTTGCCTGTTTCAGCAGCCTCTGAACCGGCAGTAGCAGAGGCAGCAGAGGATTGTGTGGAGTCGTTCATATCAGAAGCGGCGTTACCTCCGCCCTCACCCTTGGCGTTGGTGACATAGAAGCCGACGCGGTTCTGAATCATGCTTACGGGGTTTAATATTTTCCTTACCACCATCACTGTTTCCGAACTGAGATATGTCAGGAAAAGGATAGCCACCAAGACGAGGATTCCGATAAGTCCCGGCAGTCCCACCACATTCTCTAGCCACTGGCAACAGTACTCTCCATGTCCGCCTCCTGGATTATACACCTCGCCACCGATAAGAGGCGTGAGGAACTTGGTGGCAAATATTGATGTCCAGAGCATTATGACGCTGAAGCACAAGAATGTCTTTATCAGATTGGGATTGTATGCCTTGACGAGTTTCAGACCCACGATACACAGGAATACGGGTATCATGAAGGCAGAATAGCCGAAGCATTGGCAAATGAAGAAATCCGACAACAAAGCGCCCAATGGACCACAGGCATTCTGGAAGGCGCTGTTCTTGCTGAACCAGTCGCCGGGACGCATATCCATGACAAGGCTCTGGTCGATGGACGCTGTGGCGAAATAGGATATGAATGCCACGACAAGCCATACGGAACAGACAAACAGAATGATACCGAATATGAAATTGAAGATATCATTTTGTAGCATCTGTACTCCCATGACTTCTGCAAAACTTTGTTTTTGTGCTTTCTTTTTCTTTGCCATTATTACGCTTGATTGATTGTTTTAATGAGTGCGCGAAACCATTTCACGCTTATGTTCATGCAAAAGTAACCGAAAATTGCAAGAAATACGCAAAAACTCATATTTTTTTTTTAATTTTGCAAGTCCATTGATATTTGAGAATGAAAAAAGTAATATATAATAAAATCGACAAACACGCGGTGACAGAAATGCCAAGGGCTGTTTTTGAGGGACGCATCTTCGTCATAACAACCGAAAGAGATGCAGACAGAGCAGTGGAATACCTTCTCACACAGCCTATTCTCGGCATTGACACCGAAACGAGACCTGCTTTCAGAAAGGGGAAGCAATACAAGGTTGCCCTGCTGCAAGTGGCGACATACGACACTTGCTTTCTGTTCAGACTGAACAACACAGGCATGACAAAATCAATAATAAGACTGCTTGAGGACGAGAGCATTCCGAAAATCGGACTCTCGCTACACGACGACATAATATCGCTGCACAAAAGGGCTGAATTCAAGCCGGGCAACTTCATCGACCTGCAGAAGCATGTGGGAGAAATCGGAGTGGAGGACCTGAGTCTGCAGAAACTTTACGCCAACTTCTTCGGACTGAAAATCAGCAAGGCGCAACGGCTCACGAACTGGGAGGCGGACATACTGACGGACAAGCAGAAGGTGTATGCCGCAACAGACGCCTGGGCATGCATAAAGCTATACGACGAGCTGATGAGGCTGGAAAGAAACAAGGACTTCGAACTGAGAATCGTGGAGCCGGCAGAAGAGACAGTAGAAGCAATGGCAAAGAAGCAAGCATAAAGTATTTCACCTACGGCTTGATGACCGCTTGTGAAACCAACGGTATGATGACCGTTCGTGGGATTAACGGCATGATGACAGTCAGAGGGAGTAACTGACTGATGACCGTTTGTGGGATTAACATAAAAATAATATAATATAGAATTCGATTATAGTATGACTCAATACAAGTCTGTTTATTTGAAAAGAGGGAAAGAAGAAAGCTTGAAACGCTTCCACCCTTGGGTTTTCTCTGGTGCCATAGCAAAGATGGACGAAAGTATAGAAGACGGCGACACGGTGAACGTGTACACGTCGGAAGATAAATTCATAGCCGTAGGCCACTACCAGATAGGAAGTATTGCCGTGAGAGTGTTGTCGTTTGAGGAGCGCTCCATCGACAAGAACTTCTGGGAAGAGCGCCTCTCAGAGGCTCTGAAGATGAGACTGGCAATCGGAATTGCCGACAACTATGAGAACAACACCTACAGACTTGTTCATGGCGAGGGAGACAGCCTGCCGGGACTGGTGATAGACTGCTACGGAAAGACTGCCGTGATGCAGGCCCACAGCGTTGGCATGCACATCAACAGGACTGACATTGCCGAAGCATTGGTGAAGGTGATGGACGGAAGGATAGAGAACGTGTTCTACAAGAGCGAGACCACCCTACCCTACAAGGCAGACCTCGGACAGGAAAACGGCTTCATCATCGGAGGCTGTACCGACAATACGGCAGTGGAAAACGGACTGAAATTCCATGTTGACTGGCTGAAAGGACAGAAGACAGGATTCTTCGTTGACCAGAGAGAGAACCGCAGTCTGCTTGAGAAATACGCAAAGGGGAAGAACGTGCTCAACATGTTCTGCTACACAGGAGGCTTCTCCTTCTATGCCATGAGAGGAGGAGCAAACCTCGTACACTCCGTTGACAGCAGCGCCAAGGCAATAGACCTGACCAACGCCAACGTGGAACTCAACTTCCCTGGCGATGAGAGGCATCAGGCTTATTGTGAAGACGCATTCAAATTCCTTGACAACGCAGAGGATTTCTACGACCTCATAGTGCTCGACCCACCGGCTTTTGCCAAACACAGAGCCGCCCTACACAATGCCCTGAAAGGCTATACACGACTGAACGTAAAGGCTTTTGAGCGTATCAAGCATGGCGGAATACTGTTCACATTCAGCTGCTCACAGGTAGTGACCAAAGACAACTTCAGGAATGCCGTGTTCACTGCAGCTGCCATATCAGGACGAAACGTGAGAATACTGCATCAGCTGCACCAGCCGGCAGACCATCCTATCAACATCTACCACCCGGAGGGAGAATACCTCAAGGGTCTCGTGTTGTATGTGGAATAATTAGTTGCATGGTGAACAATATGTTGCATGTGGATTAATTGCTGTATGTGATTAATTGCAGCATGTGGAATAACATATAGAAAAGACAACCGTATCTTGAAAAGTTTTCTAAATAGCGTCAGCAGATTCATAAAGGAAGAAAAGCTGATGGAGGCAGACAGACTATACCTTGTCGCGCTGTCGGGAGGAGCCGACAGCGTGGCACTATTGCTATGTCTGAAAGATCTGGGATACAGAGTGGAGGCCGTACATTGCAACTTCAGGCTCAGAGGAGAAGAGTCTGACCGGGACGAAGATTTCTGCAAGAGGCTTTGCGAGAAAGAGAATGTCATGCTCCACATCACCCATTACGACACCCGGTCGTATGCCTCGCTCCACGGGATAAGCATAGAGATGGCGGCAAGGAATCTGCGCTACAGCTATTTCAAGCAGCTCAGAGAGGACATGGGGGCGGCAGGCATATGCGTAGGCCACCACATGGAGGACAGCGTGGAAACCATGTTGCTCAACATAATAAGAGGAACTGGAATAAAGGGCGTGACGGGAATAGCAGCCAAAAACGGACATGTGACAAGACCAATGCTCTGTGTCTCCCGCAACGAGATAGAAGACTATCTGAAGGAAAGGGGGCAGACTTACATCACAGACAGTTCAAACCTCGTGAACGACGTGAAGAGAAACAAGCTCAGACTCGACGTCATGCCTCTGATAAGGGGAATAAACCCTTCGGTAGACAAGAAGATGTTTGAGACTACAAGAAGGGTGACAGAAGCCAACAGGGTGTTTGAACACGCAATAGAAAAGGCTGCGGAGGACTCTACAGCTGTAAAGGACAACTATCTATTCATCAATATAGAGAGGCTCAAGCGCCAGGTGTCTCCCGAATACACACTCTACCACATCCTTTCAAGACACTCGTTCTCGTCGGCTACCATAGACGACATATTCTCAAATCTGGACAATCTGAAGAACGGAAGCATCTTCTCTTCAGACACCCACAGACTCGTTGCAGACCGCGGTTTTCTCGTGATAGAACGGAATGAAGACAAGGACAGCAGAAATGAGAAGCCTTTCATATTGCCCGAAAGCGGCACATACATTATCAACGAGACCACGAAAGTAAGAATCAAGGAGGAAACCACAGAAGAGGGATTCACGCCAAGCCGAAGCCAGTTTACCATAAGCGCAGATGCTTCGAAAGTGAAATTTCCTCTCAGAATACGCCGTTGGACCCAGGGCGACTGGTTCATCCCCTTCGGAATGACAGGAAAGAAGCTTGTCAGCGACTATCTGACAGACAGGAAAATGGCATTCTTCGACAAAGAGAAACAGCTTGTAATGACAGATGCCGAAAACAACATCCTATGGCTTATAGGCCAACGCCTGGACAACAGGTTGAGGATTTCTGGAAACACAAAGAAGATCTTGACAATCGAATTTATTTGCAATTGAAATATAGGCAATTGTATAGATTAGACAATTGTATAACCAATTGAAGTTTCCATATAAACACAACTTCAAACCAACAAGTTATGAACAGGCGTTTCACCGGTTTACAATGCAGAAACGCCCTATACCCAAGCAACAAACTTGCGGTTATTGACGAGCAAACAAGCAGACCGCCTCTGATGACTAATAGCCCTTGAAATCCATGATTTTGGGGCAGAACCCTTTAAAGGGACATTTCTCGCAATGCGGCTTTCTGCTTGTGCAGACATACCTGCCATGGAGCAAGAGCCAATGATGAGCGTCGGCCAGCAACGCATCAGGGATGTTTTTCGTCAGACACCGCTCCACCGCCAATGGAGTGGCAGCAGATTTCGGCACAAGCCCCATTCTGTGGCTCACACGATAGACATGGGTGTCGACGGGCATTGCAGCCTTTGAAAAGGCAACGGCAAGCAGCACGTTGGCGGTCTTGCGCCCCACACCCGGCAGACTGGTGAGATCGTCGAGTGCCGAAGGGACCTTCCCTCCAAACTTCTCCTGTATGGCCACCGAGAGTTCCACGAGGTGCTTTGCCTTGGAATTGGGATATGAAATGCTGCTGATAAACGAAAGCACATCTTCAGGATCTGCCTCTGCCATTGCCGCCGCATCAGGATAATGCCTGAACAATTCCGGCGTCACCTGATTCACCCTCTTGTCTGTGCATTGGGCGCTCAAGACTGTAGCCACAAGCAGTTGGAAGACGCTGCCGAATTCCAGTTCCGTGGTGACGTGTGGGGAAACTTCCGCAAAATGTCTCAAGACAGCTTTATAACGTTCAGAGCGTTTCATATCTCAATTTCAATGAATATCCAGGTCGGTGACTTTAATAGTCGAGGACTAATATGTTAAAAGACTATGTGGTCGAAACATATTGTTGCCGTAGACTATTATTGTCGTAGACTTTGTTATAGTAGACTATTGTTGTCGTAGACTTTGTTGTCGCAGACTATTATAGTCAAAACAATATCGTTTTCGAATACTATATTTTGGTTTACTCAGCCTTCTCAGCAGCTTCTGTAGCCTCTTCTGCATTTTCCTCAGGGTCAACGAAATTCGTCACACCGTTGGAAACCAGGATGTTATACCACTGGAGAAGCTTCTTGATGTCGCTGTCGTGTACTCTGTCGCGGTCGTAGTCAGGAAGAATTTCGGCAAAATAAGCGTGAAGTTCGTCCTTGCCACACTTCTTGTAGTCGAGCGAGCATACCTTTCCGTCCTCCTTGCGGAGCACAGAATCGAGAATATTCATCAATGGAACATCCTCAGCCACTGTATACATGGCGATGTCGGAAAGACTTGTCACTCTGTCGCTTGCGAAGATAGGCAGGCGGCGATGGGTTTCGTCCAAGGCTTCAACGATAAGGTTCATCTTTGAACTTGACACAAGCTTATAAAGTCCGGGCTTTCCGGAAACTGACAAAATTGTAAAATCCATTTCAAATATTTGTTTAATAATAAATTAATAAGTTCTCATTATCGTCCCGACGATGTCATAGGGACTTGACACATCAGCAGACGTTCAGATTTCAGCGTAGGCGCAAAGCCGCCAGCGCGTCGTCAATCTGCGGTTCCAAAGGTTTGCTGCCATCGTTGAGGATAACGAAATCGCTTTTAGCCTCCATCTCCTCCTGACTCATCTGGCAGTTTATCCATTCTCTTGCCTTCTCTCGCGTTATAGAGTCGCGGACGATGATTCTGTCCACCCTCACCTCTATCGGTGCCGATACGCAAACCACGCAGTCCACGAGCTTGTCGAATCCGCTCTCGAAGAGGATGGCGCACTCCATGAATTGAAGTCCCGAGGCTTTGAAATCGTCGGCCACAGCGGGATGCACGATGGCGTTAATCCTTTTCTTGTTGTCTTCGGCGTCAAGAAGAAACTTTGAGATGACAGCCTTGTCGGGCTTTCCGTCTGCATAGGCATCCTGTCCTATCAGGTCTGTCAAAGCCTTTCTTACGGATGGCGACTCGCGCATTATGCGTTTGGCTGCGCTGTCGCAGTCGTAGACCTCTATCCCCCTGCTTTTCAACAAGGAGCAGACGTATGATTTTCCGCTTCCTATTCCGCCTGTAATGGCTGCTTTCATAATTGTCTCCATTATTATAGACAGCCACCATCGAGGGGCTATACATGCTCTCTAATAGCCGCTGTCAATATTCTACCTATTTATATAATAGCTGCCAGAAAGAGAGTTCCTGTGGTATTTATGACTTTCTTTTCCGCTACTGTTCTTCAATGAGGTAGTCCACATGTTCTATTTCGGTATGCGCATTCTTCACGCCATGCGGCACGGATGCAATCTTGAGCGTGCATTTGTCAGAAGGCGCTGAGAGAATCTCGTTGTAGTCTACCACCACCTTGAACTTGTTGGTGTTTATGGTTCTGAAGATGCTCGCGCCGACGGTGAAGACCACTTTAACCCTCGACGGGAATGTTCTCAACACCTTTCCCTCCGGCATGTTGAGCGCCGAGATGGGAACCTCTGCACTTTCCTCGGTCAGCACATCCGGATAGACAGCCATCCTGACACGGGAGGGCACGCATTTCACTCCTCTGATTTCCATGAGGTCAAGGTCGCGTCTGATGGTGTCCTTGAGGTTTTTGATATTGATCCGCTCTGTGTAGATGTACTTTATGCTGTCGAGCATTTTCTGACTGCCGTAAACATCCACCATATCGGGCGAGAATTCTATCTTCGCCAGATAATAGCTTGCGTCAGCCTGTATGGCTCCCGCCAGTCTTACGGGCAGCCGCTTGTGCATTCCGTAATTGTAGAAGTATTCCAGCTTGTCGGGCTTCACTCCTGTCACCTTCGACGAACTGTATAGTTCGGCATAGATCAGCTTGGTGAGTTCCGACGCAGACACGGAGCCATACCCCTTGTTCTTGATGTATGAAGAGAAGGGTATGTCTATCCTTTTCAGTTTGTCACCATATATATATGTACATAGAGTATAGCCTTTGTCTTTCACAGTCACCTTTATCGTGTCTTCGGTGTCGCTCGTCGGTACCACGTTTTTAGGTATGTTCACGATGCGCACGGGAATCCTGAGTTCTTTCTCATAGGTGTCGTTCAGGGCCAACAACAGCCAGAACGCTCCGCTCAGGGCGAGGAAGAACAAAAAAATCAGGAACTCCTTGTTCACGATATTGAAAAAGGAGTTTCTGACTATACTGTATATACTTTTCAGGATGCGTTTCATTATTTTTCCTTGCTGACGGTTGCAGAAGCTGCGACATCAGCAAATACAGAACCTTTGTCAACTGTTATAACCACGCCCTTTGCGATCTCGAGCTCGATTTTGCCTGTAGCGATGTCCACTTTCTTGATGGTGCCGTAGATTCCTCCGCCTGTCACCACCTTTGAGCCCTCCTGCAGCGAGTTCTGGAAATTGCGTATTTCCTTCTGCTTTTTCTGCTGCGGACGAATCATGAAGAAATACATGATGGCAAAGATCACCACCATCATTATAAGGAACTGCATGCTGCCTCCACCCTGTTGCTGGGCAGCCAAAAACATTGTTGTGTTCATAATTTACTGTTATGTTTGTTTTAAATGTTAATCGTTTGTCTGTTTTTTGGGCGTCTCGCCTGTTTTAATGTCAAGCACTTTACCTGTTTTAATGCCAGACGCTACGCCTGTTTATATGCCAGCCGTTATGCGTGCTGAATTACGGATGCGTCATCTTGTCGGCATCACCTTCATCATCTTGCCTGTGTCGATGAGGTAGCGGGCGATGGCGTCGAGCATTCCGTTGATATATGAACCGCTTCTCGGAGTGCTGTAGAGTTTCGCCAGGTCAACGTATTCGTTGATGGTCACGTTCACCGGTATGTTCGGGAAGTTCATCATCTCTGCAATGGCTATCTGCATTATCACCACGTCCATATAAGCCAGGCGCGAGAAGTCCCAGTTGCGCGAGGTCTCGCTCATGAAGCGCTGATACTGGTCGGCGTTGAGGATTGTGGCGCGGAAGAGCTTCACGGCGAACTCCTTGTCTTCCTCGTCCTTATATTCCGGCAGGAGCTCCTGCAGTTCCTTGTTTGCCGGATCGAAGCGCTTGATGGTCTTGAGCACGAAGGTGTCCACGATTTCCTTGTCGTCGTTCCAGTAGAGACTCTTCTCCTCGAGCATGGCGTCAAGGTTGTCGTTGTCCATGATGATTGCCTTGTAGAGCTTGCGCCACGCCTCGCGGTCGGCTTCATACGAGTCGGTCTCGTCAGCCACATAGTCGGCATAAATCTGGCTCTGCTCTATCTGTGTGAGCAGGTTTCTCACGAACTCCACGCTGTCGTCCCATGTCTGCTTCTGATTCTCGAGATACTCGTTGAGCTGCTTGTTAGCTTCGAGCTGAAGGGCGAACTTGTTGTTTGCAAACTTGCCTGAGGGCAGAGGTATGCCTTCTCTCTTTGCACGGGAGAGCTCCACTTCATAGCGCAGGCGCGACTCTTTGGAAACAGCTACAATCAGGGACAGCAGACAATTATACAGGTCGTATGCCTTGGAGAGGCTGAACAGCAGCTCCTTCTCGGCATTATCCATGTTGTGGTTACCGTTTTGATAATATGCGTAGGTTAACTGGACAATTTTTATCCTTATCAATTCTCTGTTTATCATCTTATAATATTAAAATGAACGTGTATTTCAAAAAAACCGATGCAAAAATACTTATTTTATGCGGTACTTGCAAGAAAACCACGGTGTTTTATCTATTTTTATTTATAATATTTGCGTATTAATCAAAAAAGAAATACCTTTGCACCGCTTTTTCGAGCACTACGTGAATATAATTCTCGTGTGATGGTGAATTAAGCATTAATTATTAACAACTTAATTTAGAGTAACACAATTATGAAAGAAATTGAAGTAAAAGGCCAGAAGAGAACTGATTTGGGCAAGAAGGCAGCCAAGGCTATGCGTAAGGAAGGTCTGATTCCATGCAACCTCTACGGTGAGGCAAAGAACGCTGACGGCGCTCCTGAAGCATTGTCAATCGCTTGTCCTATGAGCGAGTTGAGAAAGATCGTCTACACTCCACACATCTACGTTATCAAGCTCGTCATCGACGGCGAGGAGCGTACAGCGATTCTCAAGGAGCTTCAGTTCCATCCGGTAACAGACGCCCTCCTTCACGTTGACTTCTACGAGGTTAACGACCAGAAGCCTATCACAGTGGGCATACCTGTCAAGCTCAACGGTCTGGCACAGGGTGTACGCGACGGTGGACGTATGAACCTCTCTATCCGCAAGATCGACGTTACAGCGAAATACCAGGCTATCCCTGAGCATCTCGACATCGACGTTACTGCCATGACTATCGGCAAGAGCATCAAGGTTGGCGACCTGCACTTCGAGGGTCTTGAGATGGCAACAAGCAAGAACGTTGTGGTTTGCTCAATCAAGGCTACACGTAAGTCTATCGCTGCAAGCCAGGCTGAGGCATAATGCCATAGATTTAGCAAGAAAAGAAATTTATCACGGGGTGGTTCTGAATTTTAATTTGGAATCACCTTTTTTTAGATTCAACCCAAATCGATCATTAGGGCTTGCTTGGATTTTGATTTCTTAGAAGAGTGGATTTTGTTTGGCTTTTAATCAGTAATAACGAGCTATTGCAAATTAAAAACAAGCAAAAGACGCCTTATAAAGAGCAAAAGGCAACAAGCAGTTATAAAATATCACATTGAACGGCATAATGACCGTTTGGAGTTTAAAGCAATACGTAATGGAAAAATTCTTGATTGTAGGATTGGGAAACCCCGGCAGCGAATATTCGGGAACACGACACAACACGGGATTCATGGTGGTAGACGCCATGGCTGAGGAGGCTGGAGCCTCTTTCGACGACAAGAGATACGGATTCGTGGCTGAGACTTCGGTGAAGGGAAGAAAACTCTTTCTGCTGAAGCCTACCACATTCATGAACCTCAGCGGCAATGCCGTGAGATACTGGATGAACAAGGAGAACATACCCATGGAGCACCTGCTCGTGGTGGTGGACGATCTGTCTCTGCCACTGGGAGCCCTCAGACTGAAAGGCAGCGGAAGCAACGGCGGACACAACGGACTGGGAAACATACAGTCGGTGATGGGCACGCAGAAATACGCACGCCTCAGAGTGGGAATAGGCAACGACTTCCCCAGGGGAATGCAGGTGGAATGGGTGCTCGGCAGATATGATTCAGAGGAAATGGAAACCCTCAAGCCGGCGATAAAGACTTCGTGCGAGATAATAAAGAGCTTCGCCCTTGCCGGCATTGACATAACGATGAACCAGTTTAACCACAAGAAATAAGGAAACATGCAAGAGTCTGCGAGAATAGACAAATGGCTGTGGGCGGCAAGGATCTTCAAGACCAGGTCGCTGGCTGCCGATGCCTGCAAGAACAGCCGCGTCACGATAAACGGAACCAACGTGAAGCCTTCTCACATCGTGAAATGCGGAGAGACGGTGAGCGTGAAAAAACCGCCGATAACCTATTCGTTCAAGATACTTCAATGTATTGAAAAGCGCGTGGGCGCAAAACTCATACAGGACATCTACGAGAACGTGACCGACCCGAAACAATATGAGATACTGGAAATGAGCAGGATAAGCGGATTCGTGGACAGAGCCCGTGGCACAGGACGCCCCACGAAGAAAGACCGCCGCAGCCTCGACGCCTTCATAGAGCCTGCAATGTTCGGATTCGACGAATACGACGACGACCCGGACGACTGAAGCAAAACCGCCCGCAAGGGCAAGCTGCAATGAAAACTAACGGCAGGACGACCGTCTGGACGGTTGCCCAGCCAAACCTAACATAATATAATCATAATAACATTTACCCAATATGAAGAACATAGCCATATTCGCATCCGGCAACGGAACAAACTGCGAGAACATAATCAGATACTTCGAGAACTCGGAAACGGTGTGCGTGGCTCTCGTGGTGTGCAACAACAAGAGTGCACAGGTGATAAAGAGGGCGGAGAAATTCGGAGTGCCCGTGGAAATAGTGAACAAAGAGGGATTCAAAGACAGCTCCAGAGTGCTGCCCCTGCTGGCAGACCACAACATATCATACATAATCCTCGCAGGATTCATGCTCCTCCTGCCCGACTACCTCACGGAGGCTTACAAGAACAGGATAGTCAACATACACCCGTCGCTGCTGCCGAAATACGGCGGAAAGGGCATGTATGGCGACAACGTGCACAAGGCAGTGAAGGAAAACGGCGAAAAGGAAAGCGGAATAACAATCCATCTCGTGAACAACGAATACGACAAGGGACAGATACTGAAACAGTACACCACCCCACTCTCGCCCGAAGACTCCGCCGACGACATCGCCCGCAAGGTGCACGCACTAGAATACGAACACTACCCGGAAGTGATCGAGCAGCTGCTCAGCCGCTGACAGCAGCCATAATTACTGCCGCAGGATTCCGCCACTCCTCCACACCGGAAACGGCTCCGCCCTATAAAGAATAAAGAAAACATGAAAAGAACAATCCTTATGGTCCCGCTCCTAGCTCTCGGCCTGGTCTCCCGCGCCCAATACAACGAGATACACAAGGCAGGGATAAAGACGCTGCAAGTGGTGTGCGGCGACAAATGGCTCGCGCTCCCGATAATGAAACTCCGTTCTGACAATCCAAGCCAGAACAGGATAAACATATCATTCGACGACCTGACACACACATACCACCGCTACACCTACAGCATCACCCATTGTGAAGCCGACTGGTCGCCGTCGGAGCAGCTCTTCGCAAGCGACTACATAGAAGGATTTGCCGAAGACAACACGATAGACGACATCACGGAATCCATAAACACAAACGTGGACTACACCCACTACGCCTTCTCCATACCCAACGATAAATGCAGACTGAAGCTCAGCGGCAACTACAAGGTCACGGTTGCCGACGGAGACACGGGCGAAGAGGTGCTCACGGCATGCTTCATGGTGGTAGACCCGAAGGCGGGAATATCTATGGGCGCCACCACAAATACCGACATCGACACCAACCTCGCCCACCAGCAGATCTCCATGAAGCTGTCGTACAACGCGCTGAGAGTGGCCGACCCCGAAACACAGATAAAGACCGTGGTGATGCAGAACAGGAGATGGGACAACGCCATACGCAACGCACAGCCACAATACAAGACACCAAGCGGACTGGAATGGCGGCACAACAGGGAGCTCATCTTCGAGGCGGGAAACGAATACCACAAGTTTGAAACCCTCGCCACATCACACGCCACGATGGGGATAGACGAGATATCGTGGGACGGGGAGAACTACCACGCACACGTGTTCGCCGACGTGCCCAGACCGAACTATCTCTACGACGAAGACGCCAACGGAGCCTTCTATATCCGAAACAGCGACAACATAGAGAACGAGAACACGTGCGACTACATGTACGTGCACTTCACGCTCGACAGCAAGCAAAGATACCCCGGCGACATCTATCTGAACGGCGAATGGACATACAACCGCTTCCTGCCCGAATACAAAATGGAATACAACGAGAAGAAACGGCGCTACGAGGCCGCCATCCTGCTGAAGCAGGGCTACTACTCATACCAATACCTGATGGAGGGCGGCGACGCCACCATGAAGACCTCCCCGTCAGAAGGGAACTTCTATCAGACGGAAAACAAATACCAGGCACTGGTATATTACAGAGGACAAGGCGACAGGACAGACCAACTCGTTGGCTATCAGGAGATTCAGTTAAACCCAAACGGTCATTAGGCCGTTCAATGTAGCATTTTAATACTGCTAGCAGTCTTTTGTTTTTTTTATAAGGCGTCATTTGCCTGTTTTTAATTCGCAACAGCCAGCTATTATTAAAAGCCAAACAAAATCCACTCTTCTAAAATTCCAAAATCCAAGCAAGCCCTAATGACCGATTTGGGTTAAAAGCCAAACAAGATTCATCCTTCCACAAGAGGAAGGCTTGTCGCTCCAAACCCCAAAGGCAGTCTGAAGCAAGGAGACGCAGCTCTAGTATCGACAGGACCGGCTATTATGAAAAAAGCTGAAAACATTTGGCTGTCTCGAAAATTATCATTACCTTTGGAGTAAATTTTAAAGCGACCTAAAGTGAAGAAAAAATTATACATACTACTGATATCCCTCATGCCGCTGGCAGGCTTCGCACAGAAGATAACGCTCGGCTCATGTGTGACCAAAGACGGAGGGCAATACAAAGGGGAGATGCTCGCGGGAAAACCCAACGGCAAAGGAAACGCCATATATAAGAACGGGGACACCTATGAAGGCGAATACGTGAAGGGAAGACGCCAGGGATTCGGCGTGTACACATTCTCCGACGGAGAGAAATACGAAGGACAATGGTATCAGGACCAGCAGCACGGCAAGGGAACATACCACTTCATGAACAACAACAAATACGACGGACTCTGGTTCAGAGACTACCAGGAGGGGCATGGAGTGATGTACTACTACAACGGTGACAAATACGACGGAAACTGGTATCACGACAAACGTAACGGAAAAGGACGATACACCTACGCCAGCGGAGCATACTACGACGGACAATGGAAAGACGACAAGAAATGCGGCGAAGGGTTCTTCGACTGGGGTGACGGAACCACATACAAGGGAATGTGGCTCGACAACATGCGCTCGGGAAAGGGAGTGAACAAATACTCCGACGGAGACGTGTATGAAGGAGAATGGCTCGAAGACATGCAGAACGGCAAGGGAATATACAGATTCAGAAACGGAGACGTGTATGAAGGAGACTACCTGCACGGCAAACGCACTGGAGAAGGGATATTCAGATTCGCCAACGGAGACAAATACACAGGACACTTCAGCGAGGGGAACATGGAAGGAAACGGCACCTTCGCATGGAAAAACGGAGACGTGTATGTGGGTTCATGGAAGCAAGACAAGCAGAACGGACACGGAAAGCTGACAAAGAAAAACGGCGACGTGTTTGAAGGCGAATTCAAAGACGGACTGCAGAACGGAACGATGATAATCCACTTTGCCGACGGAAGGAAATTCAAAGGAGTATACAAAAACGGAAAACGCAACGGAAACTCAATAGAAGTGGACAAAGACGGCAAAAGGACCGAAGGAGAATACAAGGACGACCTGAAAGACGGAAAGTTCATCATAAAAGACCGAAACGGAAACATCACCGCACAGGAGATGTACAGGATGGGCAGAAAGTCCTGACAATCAAAGAGCTGTAACAAAAAAGCACGGAAAACCGACTGCCGAAAGACTGAGTGACCAATGGCTGAAAGGAACAGGAAACCCAATGAATGGAAAGGCAAAGAGGCCGCCAGCCCGGAATGACGCAGCGCAAACGGAAAACGAACAACAACGGAGCCCCAAACACGGAGCGACGGACAAACGACAAATCTAACAAAAAAACAAAGCATCATGGTAATTGACACAATCGACAACCTGGAGAAGTACGCGACACTCAACCCGCTCTTCAAGGACGTGGTGGAATTCATCAAAGCAAACGACCTCAACACTCTCGAGGAAGGAAAGCACTTCATCAAGGACAAAGACCTCTTCGTCAACATACAGACCGCAAAGGGCAAGACAAAACAAGAGGCAAAGCTGGAGACACACAAGAGGATGATCGACATACAGATTCCGCTCTCGGCAGAAGAGACATTCGGATACACACCACTATGCAACCTGCCAGAAGAGGAATACAACGAAGAGAAAGATATCACGAAATACGCTATCCTCGCCGACACATATTTCACATGCAAGCCTGGGGAATTCGCAATATTCTTCCCGCAAGACGGCCATGCACCATGCGTGTCGGAAGAATCTCAGTTCAAGAAGGCTATATTCAAAGTGCTGGCATGACGCCTGCATACAGCGGAACAATGAGAGGAGGATAAACATCAACTAACGAAACAACTATCAGTAAATCATGGCAAGCAGAACAACGAAAGCCGATTCGCGGAAAACGGCAACGGCGAAAAAGGACCGGCCCAGACATATAGGCATCGTGCAGAAAGACCCGTATCTCGAACCATACGAAGACGCCATACGTGGCAGACACGAGCATGCGGAATGGAAAAAGAACCAGCTGACAAACAACGGAAAGAAGACGCTTGCCGCATTCGCCAGCGGACACGACTACTACGGACTACACAAGATGAAGCGCGGATGGGTGTTCAGAGAGTGGGCGCCGAACGCAACCGACATCTATCTCGTGGGCGACTTCAACAACTGGACGGAGGACGAAAGATACAGAGCCAGAAGAATAGAGGGAACGGGAAACTGGGAACTCAAACTCTCTGAAAAGGCGATGAAACACGGCGACCTCTACAAGATGCACGTGTATTGGCAAGGAGGCGACGGAGAGAGAATACCGGCATGGGCACAAAGAGTGGTGCAGGACGAAGAAACCAAGATATTCTCGGCACAGGTGTGGACCCCCGAACCTTATGTGTGGAAGAAAAACAAATTCGCCCCATGCAAATCGCCGCTACTCATATACGAATGCCACATCGGAATGGCACAGGACGCCGAAAAGGTGGGCACATACACGGAATTCAGAGACAACGTGCTGCCCAGAATACAGAAAGACGGATACAACTGCATTCAGATAATGGCAATACAGGAGCACCCGTATTACGGATCCTTCGGCTACCACGTGAGCAGTTTCTTCGCACCGTCGAGCCGTTTCGGAACACCCGAAGAACTAAAGTCGCTCATCGACACGGCACACGGGATGGGAATTGCTGTGATAATGGACATCGTACACAGCCACGCCGTGAAAAACGAGACCGAAGGGCTGGGAAACCTGGCAGGAGACCCCTGCCAATACTTCTACGGAGGCGACAGAAGGGAACACCCTGCATGGGACAGTCTGTGCTTCGACTACGGAAAAGACGACGTGGTGCACTTTCTGCTCAGCAACTGCAAATACTGGATGCAGGAATTCCGATTCGACGGATTCCGGTTCGACGGAGTGACCTCGATGCTGTACTACAGCCACGGACTGGGAGAGGCGTTCTGCAACTACGGCGACTACTACAATGGTCATGAAGACGACAACGCCATCTGCTATCTCACACTCGCCAACGAACTCATACACGAAATCAACCCCAAGGCTATAACAATAGCCGAAGAGGTGAGCGGAATGCCAGGACTGGCTGCCAAGGTAAAAGACGGAGGAATAGGATTCGACTACAGAATGGCGATGAACATCCCCGACTACTGGATAAAGACGATAAAGGAGAAAAGAGACGAAGACTGGAAGCCGAGCAGCATCTTCTGGGAGGTGAAGAACAGAAGGTCCGACGAGAAGACTATCAGCTACTGCGAAAGCCACGACCAGGCTCTCGTAGGCGACAAGACGATAATATTCAGACTCATCGACTCCGACATGTACTGGCACTTCAAGAAGGGCGACGAGAACGGAACCGTGGAAAGAGGAATAGCCCTGCACAAGATGATAAGACTCGTCACGGCAACGACCATAAACGGAGGATATCTCAACTTCATGGGCAACGAGTTCGGACACCCGGAATGGATTGACTTCCCACGCGAAGGCAACGGATGGAGCTATAAATACGCACGCAGACAATGGAACCTCGTAGACAACAAGGAACTGGACTACCACTATCTGGGCGACTTCGACAAGAGGATGCTCGAGACGATAAAGATGGTGAAGAACTTCCAGAACACCAGACTGCAGGAAATCTGGCACAACGACGACGACCAGATACTGGCATACATGAGGGGTGACCTGCTCTTCGTGTTCAACTTCAACCCAGTGAAATCGTTCACAGGATACGGATTCCTCGTGCCGACAGGCTCCTACGACGTGGTGCTCAATACAGATGCAAAGGAATATGGTGGATTCGGGTTTGCCGACGACAGCATCACCCACCTCACAAATTACGACCAACTGTATGTGGACCAGCATAAAGAATGGCTGAAGCTATACATTCCGGCAAGATCTGCAGTAGTATTGAAGAAGAATTAAAATGACCAAAAGTATATTCACAAACAGAGGCAATGACACATGGATTGCAGAAATTGCATGTGCCATTGTCTTTTGCATTTTCACATTCGCCTACCTGTTTTTTTATCAGGCAGACCTCCTGACAATGGAGCAGCACGTATTGTCTGACGGACTGACAAAATACAACCGCACCATAGGAGCTGTCATCATCACGGCAATCCTGCTGCTGCTTCAGCAGGGAGTGGACGCGGCAACGAAGAGGACAATCAAGATGCCGGCACTCACCTACTTTCCCCCGGCGATGCTGCTGGCGATGCTCACCGACATCAGTCCGAGCATAGACCACGGCTACTCTATTGGCAAATGGGCATGGCTCGCCCCCCTGCTGCTCACGGCTTGGGGAGGAGCGGCGTATGTTTCGGCTAGACATAAAGACAGCGACAGCCCGAAGCAGAAAACCATAGTGCAGACTATATGGGAAAACATTCTGGCAATGTCAGCCCTATATATTTTCATAGGCGCCACGGCAAACACAGACAGAGTGTTCCACGAGAGGATGAAAATGGAAGTGATGGTGGCTGAAGGCAAATACAAGGATGCGCTCAACGTGAAGACAAGCAAGGCTGACAAAGACTCCACAATCACGATGCTAAGAGCCTACGCCCTGGCAAGAGAGGGCAAGATGGGCGAAAGACTGTTTGAATACAGAGTGTATGGAGGGTCGGAAGCACTGCTGCCAAACGGCACTACGGTGAAGAGTCTGCTACTGCCTAGATATGAAATATTCCGCTTCGTGGCAAAGCCGGCAGTAGAGAAGATGGGGGTGACACAGTATCTGAAATGGATGAAAAAACACAGATACGCCAAAAAGCCGCTCAGGGACTATCTGCTCTGCGCCTATCTTATGGACAGGAAGATTGACCTCTTCGTGAAAGAACTCGTGGACGACAAGGAAACGGAATTCGAAAAACTGCCGAAACACTACAGAGAGGCTCTGATATTATACAACCACATCAGGTCGAACCCCATGGTTTCTTACCACAACGACATCATGGACACCGACTACACAGACATGCAGAACATTCTGAGAAGCGTGACGAACAAGAAAGAGGCAATGTCGATGGCTGGAAAATCATACGGCAACACATACTGGTATTATTATTTCTCAGGAAAGTGAAGTGGAAAGACCGCATTTTCTTGAACAAAAATTTCAAGCATAAATAAATTTAGCTTAATTTTGCATATCTGCATCAGTAATGAATGTGTAGAGAAGAATGTTTAAACAACTAAGGAAGAACTGAAATATATAACGGAGGAAGGAAAGTAAAATATAACGGAGAAAAGACAATGAAAACGGAAGATGACATAAAGAAAGCAGTAGAAGTGATGAGAAACGGCGGGATTATATTATACCCCACCGACACGATATGGGGCATAGGCTGCGACGCCACAAACAGAGACGCCGTGGAAAGGATCTACAAGCTGAAGCGACGCGACGACCACAAGGCGATGATCTGCCTCGTGGACTCTGACGCAAGGCTGCAAAGATACGTGAGAAACGTGCCGGAAGTGGCATGGGACCTGCTTGAGCTGGCTGAAAAACCGACAACCGTGATATTGGACAATGCCGTAAACCTGGCAGACAACCTGATAGCCGACGACGGAAGCATAGCGATGAGAATTACCAAAGAACCGTTCTCCAAAGAATTATGCTACAGATTCCAGAAGCCGATAGTATCCACAAGCGCAAACATCAGCGGAGAACCCGCCGCACAGAATTACATGGACATCAGTGAAGAGATACTGAATGGCGTGGACTATGTGTGCTGGTCGAGAAGACAGGAGCACAAGCCCCACAATCCATCAAGCATCATAAAGCTGTCGGAGAACGGCGAGGTGAAAATCATCAGATAGAAAAGAGAAAGACTTGAGGAACAAATCATGCACGAAAAAATATCAGCGCTGCTGAACCAGTTCATTGAATGGCGCACAAGACACATTAACAACAAGCAGTTCACATTGATACTGAGCCTGGCTGTCGGTTTCCTTGCTGCAGTAGCAGCAAGCATACTACACACGCTCATCAAGCAGATACAGCATCTGCTCACGGTGGGATTCGACATCGACGGATTCAACTGGCTATATCTCATATATCCGGTGATAGGAATCTTCCTCACGTCGCTATTCGTAAGATACATCGTGAGAGACAACATCAGCCACGGAATAACACGCATCCTATACGCCATCAGCAGCAAGAAAAACAGACTTAAAGCCCACAACTGCTGGAGTTCCGTGATAGCGTCTGCCATCACCATCGGATGCGGAGGAAGCGTGGGAGCCGAGGCGCCTATCGTGCTAACTGGCTCAGCGATAGGAAGCAACCTGGGAAGGCTGTTCAAGATGGACAACCACACGCTGATGCTGCTCGTGGGATGTGGCGCGGCAGCTGCCATCGCAGGAATCTTCAAGGCGCCGATAGCCGGACTGGTATTCACGCTCGAGGTATTGATGATAGACCTGACGATGGCTTCACTCCTGCCAATACTCATAGCCAGCGTGACGGCAGCATGCTTCACATACATATTCTCGTCGGACGGAGTGCTCTTCGACTTCCATGTTGACGGAACGTGGACTCTCTCAAGAGTGCCCGCATATATACTGATGGGAGTGGCTGGCGGAATAATAAGCCTGTATTTCATGCGCACGATGACAGCATGCGAGGGCGTGTTCGGAAAACTCAAGAACCATCCATACATAAAGCTGGCTCTCGGAGGAGCTATGCTAAGCACACTCATTGCCTTGTTCCCCGTGCTCTATGGCGAAGGATACCACAGCATCAACATTCTACTCAACGGAAGGACTCCGCAGGACTGGGACCAAATCCTCAACAACTCTCTCTTCTACGGACACAGCAACCTGCTCGTGGTGTATGTACTGCTTGTAATACTCACCAAAGTGTTTGCCACATCAGCTACCAACGGAGGAGGAGGATGCGGAGGAACATTCGCACCGTCATTGTTCATCGGAGCCTATGTGGGATTCTTGTTCGCAAGACTCTGGAACATGTATGAAATCGGAATTTACGTGCCTGAAAAGAATTTCGTGCTCCTGGGAATGGCTGCCGTAATGGCGGGAGTAATGCATGCTCCGCTCACGGGAATATTCCTTATAGCCGAAATAACAGGAGGCTACCAGATGTTCATTCCGCTGATGATTGTCAGCATCTGCTCATATCTTACCATCATCATCTTCGAACCGCACAGCATATACGGCATGCGACTGGCAAGGCAGGGAAAACTCATCACCCATCACACAGACAAGGCAATCCTCACGCTCATGAACATAGACAGCGTGATTGACAAGAACATCGGCCACGTGCCTGAGGACATGGACCTCGGAGCTCTCGTACACGCCATAAGCAGAAGCCACACCACCATCCTGCCCGTTCTAGACGAGGGCGGGAAGTTCATGGGAGAAATCGATATGTCGAAGCTCAGGCACATAATATTCAGGACGGAACTTTACCACCACTTCAAGGTGAAGCAGCTAATATCCCAACCGCCATGTGTGCTCAGCGTGAACGACCCTATGGAGACAGTGATGAAGAATTTCGACCAGACAGACGCTGGAATGCTGCCTGTACTTGAAACCGACGGCACGTTGAGAGGCTACGTAAGCCGCTCGCATCTATATTCCACTTACAGGAAAATGGTGGCAGACATGTCGGCAGAATAACCGCAGAAACACACCTATAAGACAATAAAACCGCCGAATTGCTAACGCAAAACAAGCGACAAGCATACTACAAACAAGCGGTTGTCAGATGACAAACAACGATAAAAGCAAGCTAACGAGGAGACAAAACTTCTGTCAGCTTGCTTTTATCATTAAGACAAAATGCGTTTATCCCAAATCGGTCATTAGGGCTTGCTATATATTACCAATCAGAGTCTACAGCATAACCTTATAGACAGGTCTACAATTTCACTTTCCAGCCCGAAACATCCTTACCATTAAGGAAATCGGGCGCCTCCATCCTCTTCTTGCCGCTAAGCTGGATGACTTCAAGCTGCAGCTTATAATCCGAAGCATTGACAAGCAGACGACCCTGGTCTACGGTAAACAGTCCTACCCCACCGTCGGAAGGGATTTCCGTCTTGGCAGCCTTATATATCTTGAGCACATATTCCTTGCCCTTGTCGTCGAGCACGGCAGTCCATGCTCCTGGCACTGGTGAAAGACCACGAATGAAGTCATAAACCTTCTTTACAGGCTGATTCCAAGAAATATTACACGTATCCTTGAAAATCTTTGGGGCTGAATGCAAATCTGACGATGAAGCCACCATGTCGCTTTGAGCCATAGACTCAACATGGCCGTCGCCTTCCAACATCTTGTCGATAGTCTTCAGAGCAAGATTTGCTCCCAACTCCATCAGACCGTCATAAACATTCTCCACGTTGTAGTCGTCGTGGATGTCGAAGGTGTCTTGCATTATAATCCTGCCTGTGTCAATGTCGTGGTCTAGGAAGAAAGTGGTGACTCCTGTCTGTACCTCACCATTGATGACTGCCCAGTTTATAGGTGCTGCGCCACGATATTGCGGCAGCAAGGCGGCATGAACATTGAATGTGCCGAAACGCGGCATAGACCATACCACCTCCGGAAGCATGCGGAACGCCACTACCACCTGGAGGTCGGCATCATAGGCACGCAAGGCTTCAACAAACTCCGGGTCTTTCATCCTGACGGGCTGCAGAACCGGGATTTTCTTGCTCATCGCATATTGCTTTACAAGCGAGGGCTGGAGCGTGTCTTGATGACGGCCCACGGGTTTGTCGGGCTGGGTCACCACGGCAACGACGTTATAGCCACCCTCCACGAGTTTGCTCAACGTACCGACGGCAAACTCCGGAGTACCCATGAACACTATACGTAAATCTTTCTTTTCCATTAGATTATTCAACAGTAACTGATTTTGCGAGGTTTCTTGGCTGGTCCACATTAAGGCCCTTGAACACAGCTACATGATAGGCTATCAGCTGCAACGGCAAGACAGAGAGCAATGGTGCCACTACAGGCAAAGTGGCAGGAATCTCAATTGTGGCCTCGGCAATGTTTTTCACCGCTTCATCGCCTTCTGTGACAATTGCGATGATTCTGCCATTACGGGCTTTCACCTCCTGGATGTTGCTCAATATCTTCTTGTATAGCTGATGGTGGGTGGCGACGAAAACCACTGGCATATTCTCATCAACCAACGCAATCGGGCCATGCTTCATCTCTGCTGCCGGATAGCCCTCAGCATGGATATAACTGATTTCCTTAAGTTTCAGAGCTCCCTCAAGAGCTACAGGATAGTTGAAGCCACGACCCATATAAAGAGCATTGCGGGCATAGGTCAGAGTGCGCGAAATGTCTTTTGTCAAAGCATCCTGCTCCAACACCTTCTTCATCTTCTCTGGTATGAGAGACAACTCTGCAACGTATTTCTCAAACTCCATCTGGGAAATGCTGCCCAGTTCATGACCCAGAGCCAGGGCAAAGAGGGTAAGAACCATCACCTGACCGGTAAACGCCTTGGTTGAAGCAACACCAATCTCCGGACCGACATGAGTATAAATACCTGTATCGGAGGCACGGGCTATACTTGAACCTACTACATTCACGATACCGAAACACAGGGCACCTCTTTCTTTTGCCAATTCAAAGGCGGCAAGGGTATCTGCAGTCTCTCCACTCTGGGAAATGGCTATGACGACATCTCCTGGCTGAATGACAGGCTTGCGGTATCTGAACTCTGAGGCATACTCCACATCAACGGGAATCTTCGCCCATTGCTCTATCATCTGCTTGCCAATCAGACCAGCATGCCATGAAGTGCCACAGGCTACGATAATGAAACGGCTGGCACGCAAAAGCCTGTCGCGATGCTGGTTTATCGCACTGAGCACAATCTTCTTCTCATCTGCCAGCAATCTTCCTCTGATACAATCGGAGATACAGCGTGGCTGGTCATAAATCTCTTTGAGCATGAAATGTTCATAACCTCCCTTCTCAAGAGTATCGAGATTTACGTCCACTTCCTTGATCTTAGGGTCTACATCCTCATTGTCAAGTGTATGGATCTCCATTTTCTGTCCTACCTTCAGCAGAGCCACCTCTCCATCATTCAAATATACCATCTGCTTGGTGTATTCCACGATAGGCAGAGCGTCTGAAGCAAGGAAAAATTCCTTGTGGTCTTCACCCATTCCGACTACAAGCGGACTTGACTTTCTTGCCACTACGATTTTGTCTGGGTTCTCCTTGTCAACCACAGCAATGGCATATGCTCCCGTTACTCGACGCAAAGCCGAAACTACGGCACCTTCCAGATCCTTGCCGTACTCATCCTGTATGAACTGAATCAACTGAACAAGCACTTCGGTATCTGTAGAACTCTTGAAGGTAAAACCCTTGCCCTCAAGAAAAGTCTTCAGATTGGAGTAGTTCTCGATAATGCCGTTATGAACAAGGGCCAGTCTGCCATTTTGTGAGACGTGGGGATGAGCATTCAATGTAGAAGGCTCTCCATGTGTAGCCCAACGAGTATGGGCAATGCCGATATGGCCGGATGTGTCTTTAGAGGCAGCAGACTCTTCCAGATTGCTGACCTTACCCTTAGACTTATAAATGTTCATCTTATGGTCGCCGGCAAGAAGAGCAACGCCTGCCGAGTCATAACCACGATATTCCAGACGATGCAAACCTTTTATCAAAATCGGATAAGCATCTCTATATCCTATATATCCTACTATACCGCACATAATTTATCTAATTAAAAATTGTTGTTAAAAAACTAATCCGTATCGAATGATATTTGTACGCAAAGGTAACAAATAAAAATAAAACAATAGAAGATTTTCTATCTTTTATGTAATTGAGAACCAAGACTGGATTCCTATTCAATACATAATACCCAATGAAAGCAAGGACGTCATTTCACCTTATTGAACACGAACCTTACGATGATGAAATTGACTGGTATTGATATTGCATACGCAGGAATCGGCGCCAGAGCTTTATGAATTCCTAACCAGGCAAAAAAATTGAGCAGGCTTACTTGCAGCATGAAATTTATACAATGAGCAATTATAAAGCCCATGCCATTACGCTTCGTGGTCTTCTTCTTGAACGTGAAATACGCCGACATCAAATAATTGAACACGAAACTCAAAAAATAGCCGACGGCAAAAGCCAATGACATATTGACCGACAGCAAAAGCAGTACAAAATATATACCATAATGCAACGCTGTAGCCAACCCGCCTGTTATTATAAAGCGGAAAACCTCTGATTGGGTGAACGATCTGATATTTGCCATTAAAATATTCATCACAAGAAATGTATCAAAAAGCCGGCCTCCCAAAAGGAAGACCGACTTCTTAAGAAATTGATCAGGATATTAAAATCATTTTCTTGACCACCAATGCTTTTTCTTTGGAGGTTCCTGATTCAAATCTGTCAACATACTCTCCTTCAACACTCTGCGGTAACTCTTGCCGCTACATATCATCTGATATATCAGCCCCCATTCCGGTAGACCGCCGATGTTTCTGTCATCAATGAATATATCAGCCTTGATTTTCCTGCTGAAATGGTTGTTGTTCTGAGCGCCGTTCTCTTCGGGATAATCCTTGTTTACTGCCCAGAATTCCACGCCCCTTTCCCTGCACCACTCCACGGCTTCATCCAGAAGTTTGCCTTCTCTTACTGACCATAAGATCAATTTATGCCTGTCAGCAATGAGCTGTTTGAGGGTGTCGGTGGCAAAAGGTATTTCTTCACCGATCTCAGGATAACGATGTTCTACAATCGTTCCGTCAAAATCAACTGCTATCGTCATTATTTCAACTTCAGAGAGTTATCGTTTTCATTGCCATACTTGTTGCCATAGGTGCCGTAGGTTCCATATCTAGAAGAGCTGTATTTGCCATAGCTTCCATATTTGCCATAAGAACCATAATAGCGGTATTTACCGTATTTGCCAACACCGTAATAATAGCCGTATTTCTTCTTCGACATGTCGATGCCATTAAGTACAATAGACATGTTTGGAAGTTTCTTCTCGGCATTCAACTGGTTGATGAGGCCGAATGCAGACTTAGGAGTATAGTCGGCACGACACATGAAGACAGTAGCGTCTGAAACCTTTCCAACCTGGAGAGTGTCTGTGACCAGACCTACTGGAGCAGTATCGATAAGTATGTAATCGTAATGCTCCTTAAGCTGATCGATAACGGTGTAGAGGGAAGGACGTGTCACGATTTCTCCTGGGTTTGGAGGAATAGGACCAGCCATAAGCAAGTCAAGATTAGGATTAATCTCAGAGGGGAGTATTTCCTTTTCCACATCAGCCCAAGTAGGGTTGTCCTTCATCAGCAACTTGGTTATACCGTTATGATGGTTGTCTATCTCGAACAGCTCAGCCAATCTTGGCTTACGGATGTCAAGACCTACGAGAATTACTTTCTTTTCAAGCAAGGCGAAACTTATTGCCAGGTTTGCAGCATTGAAGGTCTTGCCCTCACCTGATGTTGAAGAGGTGAACATGATAACCTTTTGTCCCTCCTTAAGCATAAACTGAAGGTTTGTTCGCATAGAACGGAAAATCTCTTCCATCTGGTTGTTCTGGTTTTCATGCACAACGATATCCGCACGTGTCTTCACAGCGTCGTTGGCTACGGCAACGTCTGCGATAATAGGAAGATCGGTAAGCGATTCAACATCATCATGACCTTCAATACGATAACGGAAGAACTGGATAACATACAGAATTCCGGCAGGGATACACAGACCGAGAACAAAGCCAATAAGCATAATCATAATGCTCTTTGGACTGATTACACCGGCAAACTGAGGCAACTCGATAAGTTTACCCTTATCTGCCGTAGCTGCCAGTGAAATGGAGTTTTCCTCTCTCTTCTGCAGCAACATCAGATACAGGCCGGACTTAACCTCCTGCTGACGTCCTATCTGTGTCAGTATCCTTTCTTGCTCTGGAGTTCTTGCCACTTCACTGTTATACTGACCATATTGTGAAGCCACAGCATCGCGCTGGATTTCAAGATTACGTTTCGCCTGTCCGAGCGCCATCTTGATGCTCACGCTGATGTCATTAAGCTGAGAGGTCAGCTCCTCTACTACAGGAGAGCTTTCGGATGCAGTGCGCAGGAGTCGGTTTCTCTCCAATGCCACCTTATTATAATCATTGATCAATGAAGTGGAGGCAGCATCCTGCAGACCGACGTTTGAAGGAATTACCTGATACTTATTGCCAGGACGCTCCACGAACTGTATCAAACTGTTCAAGAGAGAGATTTGGGTTCCGGCATCTTTAAGTTTCTGCTCATAAGAAGAGAGGTTAGTAACGCTATTGCTGGCACCTGTCTTGATGTCAACGAGTCTGTTGCTTCTCTTATAGTCCTCGAGGGCACCCTCAGTAGTACTCAATTCGGCATTGATCTTCTCAAGTCGCTCATTGACGAATGCTTCAGTACGCCTTGCTATCTCATTCTTGTCTTCGTTAGCCTGTCTGTTATAACAGATAGCCAACTGGCTCAGATAATCAATACCGCGCTGGATATTCTGGTCATTGAGCTGGAGATTCAACGTTGAAGAAGAAGCACTGGTCTGGGAAACGGCAAGCGAACCACTGTATTTGCCAGCCATAGCCATAGGAGAACAGATTGAAACGATTTCTTCATCACCGTCATTCATCACACGTGTGGCGTTTCTTGTAAGATAAATCGTGCCTGCCTTGGTACGAATTGTAGCAGGCAGCATCTTTACTGTCGTGTTTATCTCATATGGTCCTGAATACATGTTCTCACCAAGCGAAACGAAATATGTTCCATTAACAACATAACTGTCTCCATCTCTCTTGATAGTCATGTTTACAGGCTGGTTCAACTTCTCTACATGAGCAGGATCCATATCAACGTTTACTGCCTGGTCTTTATAAAGGATGTTGTTCTTGAAACGGCCCTTGTTCCAATATGATACATAGAGCTTAAGATCTCTCACAGCCTCGGCTGCAAGGGTCCTCGTCTGAAGAATTTCCATCTCATTCTCCAAGCCATAGTTGTTGGAGATAATACCAAGGTTCGCCATCTCACTAAGTCTTCCACGTCTTCCATTATCACCATCATCTTTGACAAGCAACTTGGCGACAGTGGAATATACAGGCGTAGAATATCTAAGATACAGATATGACGCACCTATACAGATGATAAGTGATAGTACAAACCATTTCCAATTCAGAAGAAACAAAGTGAATATTTTCTGAAAATCGAAAGAAGACTTGTCGTTTTCTTCATCGATAGAATAAAGATTTTTTTGTTGTTCAACCACCATATGATATTTAATTTTTATTGTTTACTAAATTATAGAGATACTGCCCATAATTATTCTTCATCATAGGCTTGGCTGTTTCAAGAAGCTGAGCATCCGTTATCCATCCTTGTTTATATGCGATTTCTTCAAGACAAGCCACTTTCAGTCCCTGACGTTTTTCTATCACCTCTATAAAGGTACTGGCCTCCGACAAGCTGTCATGGGTTCCTGTATCGAGCCATGCGAAACCTCGCTGAAGAGTCTTTACTTTCAAATCGCCACGTTTCAGATATTCCTGGTTGACGGTGGTTATTTCAAGCTCGCCCCTTGCGCTTGGTTTAATGGTCTTTGCTATACGGACGACATCATTGGGATAGAAATACAATCCGACTACAGCATAATTGCTTTTTGGGCATTCCGGCTTTTCTTCAATACTCAGGCAGTTGCCTTCTGCATCAAATTCCGCCACGCCATATCTTTCAGGATCATTGACATAATATCCGAAGACTGTTGCCTTTTTCTCTTTCTCTGCAGTCTTCACACTATCTTTAAGCAGACCGGTAAAACCGGATCCATAAAATATGTTGTCACCAAGCACAAGACACACGTCATCATTTCCGACAAAATCTTCACCGATTATAAAAGCCTGTGCCAACCCATCGGGGGATGGCTGTTCCGCATACTGGAAGCTTACACCGAAATCCGATCCGTCACCCAGGAGCCTTTTGAAACCAGGCAAATCATAAGGAGTAGAAATTATAAGCATTTCCCTTATGCCAGCCAACATCAGAACTGATATCGGATAATAAATCATTGGCTTGTCGAAAATAGGTATAAGCTGTTTGCTGATACCTTTTGTTATAGGATAGAGGCGTGTTCCGGAGCCACCTGCCAAAACGATTCCTTTCATTTTAGTGCCGTTTAAATAATTAAATTCTAATTTAATCGCAATCTCATATTGACATAAGAATATCTTATTATGGACTGCAAAGGTAATAATAAAAAATACATTATTCAATTTTTATTTTGATTTTTGCTGAAAATCAAGTACATTTGCATAAACTTTTAATTCGACATAACAACTTTATCATATAAAACATTAAAATCAATCATAATGAGCATATTCAGCAAGTTATTTGGACACAAAGATAATGAAGAGCAAAAGATAGGCGGAATGGAAGACTACATGACCCTGATCAGAGTATATTTCCAGGCAGCTATCGCAGAACGAGTCGGCATCACAAACCTTAACGCCCTACCCGACCTCAGACAGTTCAAGACTTCACTCCACATACCTACAGTCAACAATAAATTAGGTATAGGAGAAAAATCACACTGCAAAAAAATGCTGCGTGACATATATGGCACCGAAGACTATTTCTTCAAAGAAATCGACCAAAGCATCAGAAAAGGATGTTCGAAGATGCAAGACGTGCAGGTTTACCTTTTGCAGTTCCAGAATTTCACACAGAATCTCATGATGCTTACCGGCAACTTGATGAAATTCAAATTGAGACTTCCTTCTATATTCAAGAAGGCATTATATTCTATGACGGAAAAAACCATTTCCGACATCTTCAACAAGAATAATTATACGGACCAAAGCGTACTGAAAGCGGTTGTTGAAGTAAGACAATACGACAAACGTTTGGGATTCAGCCAAAAATGGACAACAGACTTTGTATATCAGGTAGTCATGCTGGCAAAAAAGGAGAAAAAGCCTCAAAACGAAGAATAAGACAAGGCTTTTGTACGAAAAATTTGTACGATAAAACAAAAAACATTAAATTTGTAGGCAAAATAGTATCTGATGGCTGACAATGATAAAATCATAACACTTTTTACAACGCGCATAAGGCAGATGATTCTCCAATATAAAGAAACCAAGAAAGAGAATGAAGAGCTTTATGAAATGGTTGATGCCAAAGAGGCAGAAATCAAGCAGTTGAAATTAGAGTTGGAGCAGGCACAGAACAACTACAAAAGCTTGAAGACAGCCAGAATGCTGGAAGTTGCTGATGGAGACATCGAAGAATCAAAGAAAAAGATAGCTTCCATGATCAGGGATGTCAACAAGTGTATCACACTGTTAAGCGGAAAATAACCAGAGTGATGGCAGGAGAAGAAGAAAAACTACATATAAGATTGCATATCTACGATACAGACATGCCGGTCGTGATTGACCGTGCAGATGAGTTTACGTATCGGGAAGCGGCAAAAGATATCAACAAGGCCATAAACGCTTATTCTGAAATTTTCAAAGGAAAGAAAAGCGATAAGGAGATTTTGTATATGGCACTTATTGATATCACTTATAATTATGAGGTGGAGAAAATGAAAAATGACACCACCCCCATAAATGACATTCTCTCTAAAATCACGACTGAAATAGAGGATGCACTCAAATAGCAGCATCTGTTTCGCCAACAGTAACAATCTGAAAGAGAGAATAATAACTTAAAGTAATAAATAAATGATAACAGCAGCAATAGTAGTGGCCGCCCTTTTTGTGGGTGGACTATGCGGATATTTTGTTTTCCGTTACATAATAAATGGAAAATACAAAGAATTGATGGACACCGCACAAAAGGATGCGGAAGTTTTGAAAGAAAAGAAAATGCTTGAGGTAAAGGAGAAATTCCTGAACAAAAAAGCAGAACTTGAAAAAGAAATCCAGTCAAGAAACCAGAAAATCCAGCAAAGCGAAAACAAACTCAAGCAAAGAGAAATAAGCCTCAACCAAAGACAGGAGGACATGGCTCGCCGCAAGCAGGACGTTGAGCAGCAGCAGCAGCGTATCGACAACGAAAAGAAACTCCTCCAGATCAAAGCTGACGATCTTGAGAAGATGCAACAGCAAGAGCGCGAGAAACTGGAGGAACTTTCCGGTCTGAGTGCAGAAGAAGCGAAAACGCGATTGGTTGAAAGTATGAAAGACGAAGCTCGCACAGCAGCTGCAAGCTATATTAATGAGATAATGGACGAAGCCAAACTTAACGCCAACTCACAAGCAAAGAAAATCGTCATACAGACAATACAGCGAGTAGCCACTGAAACAGCCATAGAGAATTCCGTCAGCGTATTCCATATCGACAACGACGAAGTGAAAGGCCGTATCATCGGACGTGAAGGAAGAAACATCAGAGCTCTTGAAGCTGCTACAGGTGTAGAAATCGTTGTTGACGATACTCCGGAAGCTATTGTCATCTCTGCCTTCGACCCTATTCGTCGCGAAGTCTGCAGATTGGCACTACACCAGTTGGTGGCTGACGGCCGTATCCACCCGGCACGCATTGAGGAAGTTGTGGCAAAAGTCAAGAAGCAACTTGACAATGAAGTTATCGAGACCGGTAAACGCACTGCCATAGACCTGGGCATCCATGGACTGCACCCTGAATTGATCAGGATTGTCGGTAAGATGAAATACCGTTCTTCATATGGTCAGAACTTGCTCCAACATGCAAGAGAGACTGCTAATCTCTGTGCCGTTATGGCTTCAGAGCTTGGACTTAACCCAAAGAAGGCGAAGAGAGCTGGTTTGCTACACGACATTGGAAAGGTGCCAGATGAGGAAAGCGAATTGCCACACGCTCTTTATGGTGCCAAGATTGCTGAAAAATACAAAGAAAAGCCAGACATCTGCAATGCTATCGGTGCCCATCACGACGAAATGGAAATGAACACGCTGCTTGCACCAATTGTCCAGGTATGTGATGCGATATCGGGAGCACGTCCAGGTGCACGCCGTGAGATTGTAGAGGCATACATCAAGCGTCTGAACGACCTTGAGGCTATTGCCATGAGCTATCCAGGCGTTACAAAGACATACGCTATTCAAGCAGGACGTGAGTTACGCGTCATCGTCGGTGCAGACAAGATGGACGACAAGGAGTCTGAGTCATTGTCAAGCGAGATAGCAACAAAAATACAAAACGAGATGACTTACCCTGGACAGGTCAAGATTACCGTCATAAGAGAAACTCGTTCAATCGCATACGCTAAATAAGGAAAAAACTTTCCACATAAACCGAGACCAATCATTTACTTAAACTGTAATGATTGGTCTTTTTCTTATATACCCATCACCATATCATCCGACAATGCGTTTAACCACAATCGGACATTAAGATTATCTGAAATTATGATTTCCACATTCCTAATCTAGAATAGAAATACGCCTGGCAATACTTAAATGACATCCAATTATTTGGTCGTAAAAGCTAAAAATGGTAATTTTGCAACTGTAAAAATCATTAGATATGCCACTAAAAATTCCAGATACCCTACCAGCTGTTGACATCCTGAAAAAGGAAAACATCTTCGTGATGGATGACACAAGGGCTCATACGCAGGATATTCGTCCTCTGAAAATAGTAATATTAAACCTGATGCCCCTGAAAATAACCACGGAGACAGATTTAATAAGACTATTGTCGAACACTCCTTTACAGATTGACATTACCTTCATGAAACTCAAGAGCCATACGCCCAAGAATACTCCAATTGAACATATGATGATGTTTTACAAGGACTTCGACAAGATAGAAAAAGAAAAATTCGACGGGATGATCATCACGGGAGCCCCTGTAGAGAATTACGAATATGAAGAAGTGACTTATTGGGATGAAATCAAACGGATATTCGAATGGTCGAAATCCCATGTGACGAGTACGCTATATATATGTTGGGCAGCTCAAGCTGGATTATACTACCACTACGGAACACCTAAATATCATCTGAAAAAGAAGATGTTCGGAATTTTCGAGCAATACTGCTTAGATGCGAAACTACCCATTTTCAGAGGGTTTGACGATATCTTCTTCATGCCACACAGCAGGCATACGGAAATAAGGAAACAAGATATTCTGAATGACAACAGGCTGAGCCTCATTGCTGAATCCCAAGAGAGCGGCGTCAGTATCGTGATGGCAAACAATGGCAGAGAATTCTTCATTACCGGACATTTAGAGTACGCCCCTTATACACTTGACCAGGAATATAAAAGAGATTTGGGGAAACGAGATGATGTTGATATGCCAAAGAACTATTATAAGGACAATGATCCAGAGCTTCCACCGGTAGTGCGCTGGCGAGCTCACGGCAATCTGTTCTTCACAAACTGGATAAACTATTATGTTTATCAGGAGACACCATTCGATATAAGTGAAATTAAATAAAGATAGAAAATGAGGAAGCTGGAACTTCTCGCTCCTGCAAAGGATTTAAAATGCGGAATTGCCGCAATAGACTGTGGTGCTGACGCCGTTTACATCGGTGCTGCCAGATTCGGAGCCCGACAGGCAGTAGGCAACAGTATTGATGACATAAATGAATTATGTGAATATGCTCACAAATTTGGCTGCAAAGTATATGTCACGGTCAACACTATAATCTATGACAACGAGCTAGAGGACACGCAAAAACTCCTCAATGAGCTTGGAAGAATCGGCGTTGACGCAATACTCGTACAAGACATGGGAATCACCAAGCTGCAGCTTCCTCAAGATGTAGCCCTCCATGCAAGTACGCAAACAGACAACCGCTCCGCAGAGAAAGTGGAATGGCTGGCTCGGCACAACTTCGACCGGGTTGTTCTTGCTCGCGAACTTTCACTTGAAGAAATAAGAAACATACACCGGAGAGTGCCACAGACAGAATTGGAAGTATTCGTTCATGGCGCACTTTGCGTAAGCTATTCCGGCGTTTGCTATGCATCGGAATACTGTTTTGGGAGAAGTGCCAACCGTGGTGCTTGCGCACAATTCTGCAGGATGAAATTTGATTTGACCGACAAAGACGGCAATGAGATCATCAACCAGGCACATCTTCTTTCACTTAAAGACATGTGCAGGATAGATTCATTGGAGCAATTGGCAGATGCCGGCGTGACATCCTTCAAGATTGAAGGAAGACTGAAAGATATCAACTATGTGCGCAACGTTACCGCAGCATACAGCAACCAGCTTAATGAGATAATATCAAGAAGAGGCTCAGAATACGAGAGAGCTTCTTCTGGCGTATGCGATATCAGATTCACACCCAACTTGAACAAAACATTCAACAGAGGATTTACAGACTATTTCCTGAATGGAAGGACTAGCGACCTTGCTTCATTCTACACGCCAAAGGCGATGGGAGAATATGTGGGAAAAGTGAAAGAAATCAGAGGAAACTCTTTCAACGTGGCTGGAACCACTTCATTTGCAAACGGAGATGGCCTTTGCTTCATAAACAGCAACAACGAACTTGAGGGATTCAGGATAAACAGAGCTGAGGGCAACAGATTATTTCCACTGAGAATGCCACGAGGTTTAAGAAAGGGGATCGCTCTATACAGAAACAGTGACCAGCTGTTTGAGAAGGAACTCAACGGAGATAACGTACAAAGGAAGTTAGGCATACGGATTAACATAAAAGCGTCAGCAGAAGGATTGCATTTAGAAGCCAAGACTTGCGATGAGAAACTGCACATCAATCTTCAAAAGGACATTTCTCTTGAGAAAGCACAGAAATCCCAAGTAGACAACATCAAAAGACAGATTTCAAAATTCGGCAATACAATATTTACAGTAGAAGACGTAATTGTAGAGCCGACGGACTTCCCTTGGTTCATACCGAACAGTATTTTGGCTGAAATAAGACGCCAAGCCACAGACGAACTGATGGGCAGACTGTCGGAGATGTCAGAGAACCAAAAAGATACCAAAACGAAGGATCAAGCACAGCAACTCCCTGACAATGGGAAAGTCTCGTTCCATAGCATATCGTCCTATCAGCAGCCCTATATGTACAACATTGCGAACAGACTTGCGCATTCATTCTATGAGCAAGAAGGCATGTCAGACATAACTCCTGCATTTGAAATAAGGAAGCCCTCTTCGCCGCTTGTCATGCAATGCCGCTATTGTTTGAGACACGAATTGGGACAATGCAAGAAGAGTCATAAACAAAGCGGACTATTAAAAGAACCCCTACATCTGAGACTTGCAGACGGGCGAACATTCAGACTTGAATTCGACTGCAAGAAATGCCAAATGAATATATATGCCGATGAATAAAAAAAATTCCAAGAAATATAAAGGTATCATTAATGTCATAATTTTATTATTGACAGCAGTTATCGTGCTCTCTGGATGCTACCACAGGAAGACATTCAGCGGCAAAAGACACATTGCCACAACTGAACTCACCCAGGAGCAACAAGACTCTTTGAATTTTGTACACACTCACCATTATTCCCAAAATTTCAACTTCATAGTAAAACAAGACTCAATTGTACTTCTGAAAGGACAACCAGAAGAAATTATAAGCAATCTTCCTACAGATTCTATAATCGTCAAAAAGGGAGAACGCATCGCTGTGGCTGAAATAAGGATGATGAGTTCAGATTCCACCGACTCCGTATGGGTGCAACTTGCTCGTGACCAATACACATTCGGATGGACAAGAGAAAAAACTCTTCTGCAGGCAGTAGTACCCGACGATCCTATATCACAATTCATATCAACATTCTCTGACACACACATTCTCATATCACTCATAATAATAAGTATCATCTCGATGGCTTATCTCTTGAGGAAACTATTCAAGAACAATGCAAACATCGTGTTGTTCAACGACATAAACACGTTCTACCCTACCCTTCTGACACTAACAGTTTCAGCGTCAGCCACATTCTATTCAAGCATACAACTGTTTGCTGCAGACATATGGCAGAATTTCTACTTCCATCCCACATTGAACCCGTTCTCTGTAACTCCAATACTATCCATATTCCTTTTCTCCGTATGGTTCATGGTAATCTTAATGGTGGCTGTAATCGATGAAGTGAGGAAACAGCTTCCCTTCAGTGACGCTATTCTTTATCTATGTAGCTTGTGTGGAATATGCGCCATTTGCTATATCGTTTTCAGTATCACTACATTATATTATATCGGCTACCCTTTATTGATAGCCTTCTACATCTATGCGCTGCGGAAATTCTACAATTCATCCCGTGCTCCTTTTATTTGTGGAAACTGCGGAGAACTAATAAGACACAAAGGCAAATGCCCTAAATGCGGAGCGATGAACATATAACAACAAATAACTTCAGATTCAAGAGGCATATTCATTCTGACAAAAAGTACAACCGTTTCGGCATAAAATCATAACATATTAGGATTGCACAATGCAAAGACATGAGGTAACTTTGCACCCATGAAATATATTAAAACAGTATTTACAACAGTATGTTGTGCAATTGTATATCATTCTGAAGCAAAAGGAATATACACAAGTGAGAATTCAGACAAAGAAAGTATCTACGTCAACAATGCAGACTCATCTAGAATCCACGACCTAGACGAGATAATCGTAGTATCGCAGCCCAAAGAAAGCACTTTGCTACGATATCAGCCTATGGCTTCGAGCATGTTTTCATCTACCGAAACTGAAAAGCTCGGCATTCGTGATATCAGCGAACTGTCAAATTATGTTCCTGGCTTCCAGATGCCATCATATGGTTCACGACTAACATCCTCTTTCTACATACGAGGAATAGGCTCAAGAATCAACAATCCGGCTATCGGTGTTTATTTGGATGGAATGCCATTGCTAACCAAAAGCGCATTCAACCAGCATATATATCAGATAGACAGAATAGACATATTAAGAGGACCGCAAGGAACTTTGTATGGAATGAACACCGAAGGCGGACTCGTAAGGATTTATTCCAAAAACCCATTGGCGTATGACGGTACCGATGTCAAAATCGGAATCGGCAGCAGACTATACCGCAACTTCGAAATTACAAACTATCTGAAGTTGTCTGACAATTCAGCAATTTCATTTTCCGGGTTCTACAATGGGAATAACGGTTTCATACGCAACCAGACCACAGGGAAAAGAGCTGACGACATCAATGAAGCAGGTGGCAAGATCAGAATTGTAAACCAATATTCTCCAAGACTCACCTATGATTTCATTGCCGACTATCAATACGTGAACCAGGCAGGATTCCCCTATGGCGAGCTTGATCTGCAAAACGATCACACCGCATCGCCTACAATGAACAGAGACTGCAGCTATCTAAGAAACATACTGAACTCCGCATTGAATATAAGATACACATCTGGAGACATAACATTCAACTCCACTACAAGCTACCAATTCCTTGCCGACAGGATGAATATGGATCAGGACTATACGGCAGCCGATATGATGCATCTCTCACAGAAACAGCTACAAAACGGCATAACACAAGAATTCGCACTAAAAGGACGAATAAAGAAGAACTGGAAGTACACTACAGGACTGTTCGGCACATACCAATGGCTAAGAACAGACGCACCGGTTTATTTCGACAAGGATTTCACGACAATGATGGCAAGCAACATACAGTCTGCCATATATAATGCCATAACAGAATCCATGTCTGGCAAATTCATGTCAATACCAGGAATGACCGAAGAAAGAGCAAAAGAAATGGCTCAAGCCACAATAAACAAGGCTGGAGGCATAGAGGTTTCCGACCTGTCTATGTCTGTACCCGGAATGTTCCACACGCCACAATTCAACCTTGGCGTTTTCCATGAATCACAAATAGACCTGAACAAATGCCTGACGATGACCATCGGACTGCGTTATGATTACAGTCTCGTAAAAGTGAAATACGAGACAAGTGCCATCATGGCAATGAATGCAAGTGTAATGGGAATAACGGCATCAAGAAGACTAAGTTCAATTCTCACCAACACCAAAAGCAACAGCTTCAACCAAGTGTTGCCGAAATTGGGATTCACATGGCGAATCAACGACAATGGCAGCAACATCTACGCATTGGTAAACAAAGGCTACCGCTCTGGAGGATATAACATACAGATGTTCTCTGACATACTCCAGACTGAACTGATGGCTAACAGCAAGGAAGCCATGAAATCCGATTATGACATCCAGCATACTGATGAGGATTATGCAAAGATAAACAACACTATTTCATACAAGCCGGAATTCAGCTGGAACTATGAACTCGGTAGCCATATCAACCTTTTTGACGGTTCTCTTCAGACTGACATCTCAGTTTATTACATGAAAATCAGGAACCAGCAACTTTCAGTGATGGCAGGCACATACGGTTTCGGCAGAATGATGATAAATGCAGGAAGGAGTCACTCATGTGGCATAGAAGCCTCAATGCGCGGAAAAGCAATTGACAACAGATTGTCATGGAGCGCAACATACAGTTTCACGAATTCAAGATTTGACAACTATAAAGAGGAGAGCAATGGCATCACGACAGACTATAAGGGTAAGCACATACCCTATATTCCGCTACACACAATGAGCGGCATGGTAGACTGGACGATGCCGATCAAAGGACACTGGGCAAAAAGCGTTACTATAGGAGCAAACGCAAACGCTCAAGGGAAGACTTATTGGGATGAAGGAAATACCTATAGTCAAAAGCTGTACTGCATCCTTGGCTGCCATGCAGACATCATGTCTGATTTCCTCAAAATATCAATATGGGGCAGGAATCTTACTTCCACGAATTATAACACCTTCGCCCTGAAAAGCTCTGCTACAGGCAAGCCGCTATACCTGTCGCAGAGAGGAGCCCCATTCCAATGCGGCATAGACTTATCCTTCCACATATAAAAACAGAGCCGGTCATTAGAACGTAAAACAAATCATCAAGTAATCAAGTAATTACGTTCTAATGACCGATTTGGGTTAAAGGAAAACGAGCCATCGGAAATCCCAACGAACATCATCATTTTATCTTCATTATCTCTTCCATAAACTCCTGCAATCGCAGAAGACCGTAACTCCCTGACATACAACTCTGCTCGTCGTAACAAGAAACCGAATCCGGCTTTATCCCGGGATAATAGACCAAGAACGGAACAGGCTCATCTACATGAGTCCTCAGCTCTACAGGTGTAGGATGATCTGGCAGCAGGGCGATGCAGACCGGTTCCTTCCAATCGGAAAGTTCTGAACATATCGTCCCCATTACGCGAAGATCAATATCTTCAATCGTCTTCAACTTCAACTTCAAATCTCCATCATGGCCAGCCTCATCACTCGCCTCTATATGAAGGAACACAAAATCATCAGTCCGCAAAGCATCGATTGCCGCTTTTGCCTTGCCTTCATAATTGGTATCCGCAAACCCTGTAGCACCATCAACATCGACAACTTTCAATCCGGCATATTGTCCAATACCCCGAATAAGATTGTCTGCAGAAACCACAGCGCCGCTTCTTACTTCAGGATATTTCTCACTTAATGTCAACATAGACGGACGATACCCTCCACCCCATGGCCATATAAGATTTGCAGGTGGCAAACCACAGGAGCGTCTGTTTATGTTGACTTTATGTTTTCCCAACAATCCTTGAGATTTGAGAATCAAGTCGTTCAGGATGTCAGAAGTTTCCTTCGGACTCAAGCGCTTGTGCTTCACCCCCAAACTGTCAAAATAGCAATCATCGCCAGAATGTTCATAACCTTCTTTTGGCCTTACCAACAGGCCATGCCAATCTTTGTTGATGGAATCATGAGGCAACGCGCATTCTATATGTTTGTTGCCACCTTTTATCACAAGCAGATGCCGGTATTGCGAACCTGTATGGAAATGTAATCTCTCGTCAGCAAGTTCTGCATTGAGACTGTCAATAAGCCGGATGGACTCTTGTGTAGTAACATGTCCTCCATGATGATTTACTATTCGTCCACGTTCGTCTACAGAAATCAGACTGACTCGAAGCGCTAAATCACCGGGCCTCATTTCATATCCTATGCTTGCAGCTTCGAGAGGACCACGCCCTTCATAAACTTTCTCCTGGTCATATCCGAGAATCACGCTATTGGCAACATCACTCCCCGGACTGAAACCATCAGGTATCGTTACCAACCGACCAGTACGCCCATTACAGGCAAGCGCATCCATATTGGGCACATCGGCAAACTGCAAGAGAGTCTTGCCTCCGAGCCTTTCAACTGGATGATCAGCCATTCCGTCGGCTACGATTACCAGATGTTTCATTCCAAATTCAGATTATAGCTTTCCTATATGTCATCTTTTTGCCAGTTTATGAAAAAGAATCATATATTGGCAATAGACATGATGTTTGCAAACACGCCAGCCGCCGTCACACCTGCTCCAGCTCCATATCCTTTTATCTGCATCGGATATTCATGATATCTTTCTGTAGTAAGGAGTACGACATTGTTTGAACCTTCAAGCATATAGAACGGATGCTGCTGGCCAACTGCCTCAAGAGAGACGCTCGTCTTGCCATGGTTCATCTTTGCCACAAAGCGCCAACGCTTGCCTTCGTTCTGAAGTTCCTCACGTTTCTTCTCGAAGCCGGCATCCAACGTCGGGAGATTCTTCCAGAATTCTTCAACTGTACCATTGAAAAAGCCGGACGGAATGAAAAGGTTCTTCTCCACATCCTCTTGCTCAACCTTATATCCTGCCTCACGTGTCAGGATGACAAGTTTGCGTATTACATCCTTGCCGCTCAAGTCGATGCGTGGATCCGGCTCACTATAGCCTTCCTCTTTTGCTCTTCTCACAGTTTCGGAGAAAGGAACGTCTGCTGATATTTCATTAAATATAAAGTTTAACGTACCGCTGAGAACTGCCTCTATCTTAAGTATCTTATCTCCAGAATTACACAAGTCCTTTATCGTGCCCAATATTGGCAATCCTGCTCCGACATTCGTTTCATAAAGGAATTTCACTCCACGACGCAAAGCCGTCTCCTTAAGTTTCAGATAGCTGTCATAATCACCCGAAGCTGCCACCTTGTTTGCAGCCACTACGGAAACGTTATGTTCGAGAAGCTCCTGATACAGCGCCGCCACGTCGGCACTAGCCGTACAATCCACGAAAACGCTGTTGAAGGTATTCATGCTTATGATCTCATTCTTCAGCTTCTGAGTGTCGCTTTCTGCTGATTCTTTCAGCAAAGCCTGATAGTTGTCCAAGTCAATGCCGTTGTGGTCAAAGATTGCCTTATGGCTTGAAGCGATACCCACGACATTAAGCTTCAGCCGCTGCTTTTCCATAAGCTCCGTGTACTGCGATTTTATCTGTCCTATCAGGTTTCCGCCCACCGTGCCGACTCCACAGATGAAGAGGTTCAGCACCTTGTACTCGCTGAGGAAGAAAGAGTCGTGAATTACGTTCAATGCCTTATACAATGATTTCCCGTCCACCACGAATGAGATGTTTGTCTCTGAAGCACCCTGTGCACACGAAATGACACTTATACCGCTTCTTCCGAGAATGCCGAAGAGCTTACCGGCAACTCCTGGCGTATGCTTCATGTTCTCGCCTACGATGGCCACTGTTGCCAGTCCGCTTTCAGCATGCATCGGGAACATGGCTCCAGTCCTGATTTCCTTTGAGAATTCATTGTTGAGCACAGCTACAGCTTCCTCCGCATCCACGTCTCTGACACCGATAGAAGTGGAATTCTCTGATGAAGCCTGTGACACCATGAATACGGAAATGCCATTCTCTGCCAAAGCCGTGAATATTCGGCGGTTGACACCAATGACACCAACCATCGAAAGTCCAGCAACGGTAATCAGTGTCGTTCCCTTGATACTCGAGATACCCTTGATTGGCTTTGAATCATTCTCCACATGGCTCAGAATCGTTGTTCCCGCACTATCGGGATTAAAGGTGTTCTTCACCTTTATAGGTATGTTCTTGACACATACCGGATAGATAGTAGGAGGATACACTACTTTTGCACCGAAATTACAAAGCTCCATAGCCTCAACATAACTGAGCTCGTTGATAGTATATGCAGTATGTATCACCTTAGGATCGGCCGTCATGAATCCGTCGACATCAGTCCATATCTCCAAGACTTCGGCATCCAATGCTGCGGCGATGATAGAAGCCGTATAGTCGCTTCCTCCTCTGCCGAGATTAGTAATTTCTCCAGTATTTCTGTCTGTGCTGATGAATCCAGGCACAACAGACTTCTGTGTCCTGTTTCTGAACGTTTCCTTCACGGCGTCGGCGGTAACCTCGCTGTCGAGCACGTTCTTGCCATGTTTCTTGATAGTCTTTATGAAGTCCAGAGAGTTGTACCTCTTTGCGCCATTTACCAGCGTCGCCACGATATGGCTGCTAAGTCTCTCTCCGTAACTCACGATTGCGGCCTGGATTTTGGGACTCAGGTCGTGTATCAGATATACTCCATAGTAAATGGACTTAAGTTCTTCAAACAATCTATCTATGGTATGGAGAAGTCCGCTCTTTTTTTCTTCATCATCAATTATTGCGTCAACCATTTCATAATGACGTTTCTGCATGAATTCAAACTCCGCCTTATACGATTCATCTCCACCAAGGGCCAACTTAGAAGTGGCTATGAGTTTGTCAGTGATGCCGCCGAGAGCGCTTACAACAACGATAACGTCATCATTCTCCCCCTCCACGATTTTCTTCAAGCTCAAAATACTTTCAACAGAACCGACCGAGGTTCCGCCAAACTTCAATACTTTCATACCTTAATTTCTGATATCTATTGTTATGCTATATTTCTTTTTAAGACTGCAAAAGTAATAATAATTGTTTTGGTACACAATATATCAGGTATCAAAAAGAGAATCTACGACTACAATATCCCGTATAAATCCGGACAAATATTTGTGCAATGAAAAAAAATACGTAAATTTGCATCGTAAATAAGATTTCTAACGCCGTCTGCAACCACAGAAGGCGCAATGAGACTTAAAGCAAAATTATTATCATACAACTTAAAACTTTAAATTTATGAAAGCATTAAAAACAGACAAGGCTCCTGCAGCCATCGGTCCTTACAGCCAGGCAATTGAAGTAAACGGTTTCGTATTCGCTTCCGGTCAGATTCCTCTCAACCCAGCAACAGGTGAATTCGTTGAGGGTGGCATCAAGGAGCAGACCCGCCAGGCTTTGAACAACGCTCGCGAAATCCTCCGCTCTGCTGGTCTCGACCTCAGCAACGTTGTCAAGACATCTGTAATGCTTGCCGACATCAAGTATTTCGGCGAGATGAACGAAGTATACGCCGAGTTCTTCAACGAGCCATTCCCTGCACGCTCTGCATTCGCAGTGAAGGACCTTCCAAAGGGTGCCCTTGTTGAAGTTGAGTGCATAGCTGCAAAATAAGAATGAAAGACAGCATAATCATCGTGAGCGGCGGAATGGACAGCATTACGCTGCTCTACGATTTTAAAGACCGCATAGCGCTCGGCATCTCCTTTGACTACGGCAGCAACCATAACGCCAAAGAGATTCCATTCGCAGAGATGCATTGTCAGAGACTTCGCATCCCACACATAACGATTCCTCTAGATTTCATACACAAATATTTCAAGAGCAGCCTCCTGGAGGGAGCAGAAGCCATACCCGAAGGCCACTACGAGAATGAGAACATGAAGTCTACAGTAGTACCTTTCAGAAATGGAATCATGCTCTCCATTGCCGCAGGAATAGCCGAAAGCTGGGGCCTGGACAACGTCTTCATAGCCAATCACGGCGGAGACCACGCCATATACCCAGACTGCAGGCCTGAATTCATCTCTGCCATGTGTGAAGCGACTAAAGCCGGTTCATACAACAACGTGAAGATTTCGGCACCTTATACCAACATCACGAAGGCAGACATCGCAAGAAAGGGAAAAGAACTCGGCATCGACTACACCGAAACCTGGTCTTGCTACAAGGGCGGAAAGAAGCATTGCGGCAAATGCGGGACTTGTGTCGAGAGAAAGGAAGCCCTTAAAGACGCAGGAATCACAGACAATACCCAATACGAAGAATAGGGGCAATTCTTCTCAAATACGCATTTCAGAATATTAATTCCAAGGGAATAATATCAAAGTATCATTCTCACAAGAAAAATCAATGACAAACCACTGAAAGTCAACAACTTGTGAGAATGATACTTTTTAGATTATTTTACATAAAAGTATCACGGAAGTATCACAGAAGTATCATTGGCATCTTTTGAATAATGAACTGTGCCACCCTCCAATATTCCACAATTCAGACAAAACTTGGGCAGTATCTAAAAAAACACCGCAGCAGCCATATTCACCCTGCGGTTTGCGCATGACAAACCACCGTGTTTCAAGACAAAACCCTATAGGTTAACGAAGCCAAACAGCCAATTTACACATTCACAAACACCTATAAGACAACATTTCTTTCCTCAGAAAAGCATTACCATAGAATGATAAAAACAAAGATAATCAAGAAATTGATTATTTATCTTTGCCAGTTGGCTTTTTTATCCTATCTTTGCATATTAAGATAAGCAGCAGCCCGGCATGACATTCACACAGGCTTGATCTTGTGCATTCGGTCTGCATCATCTATCTTCCACGAACCGGCTGAAGCCGGAAATCTGGATGTTTGAGACAAAAGGAATATAAAACAACTAAAATGTAAATACGATGAACTTGAAAGTGCGTCTGGCGATAATGAACTTCCTGGAATTTGCGGTCTGGGGAGCATACTTGACCTCTATGGGCCAATATCTTGGCAAAGCAGGAATGGGAACAGAAATATCATGGTTTTATGCCATCCAGGGCATAGTGTCCATATTCATGCCCACATTGATGGGAATCGTTGCCGACAAATACATACAGCCACAAAGGCTGCTCGGACTTTGTCATCTGGCAGCAGGATTAGGCATGGTGGCATTATGCATGATTGGAGAGTTCAACGCAATGCCAGACAAGGTAGTCTTCATGACCGTATACACATTGAGCGTGGCTTTCTACATGCCTACCCTGGCATTGTCTAACACCGTAGCATTCAAGATTCTACAAAACCATGGACTTGACACCGTGAAGGACTTCCCCCCTATCAGAGTGTTGGGAACAGTAGGGTTCATAATCACCATGTGGTTTGTGAATTGTGCCGCGATAAACGATGGAGCATTCACTCTGACTATCGCCGAAAACAGCAGCAAATTCCAATACACCCATCTGCAGTTCCTCGTGTCGGGCATTCTAAGCATCGTCCTCTTTGCATACTGTTTCTCACTGCCCCAATGCAAAATCGAGAAGCACCAAGACAACAAAGGCAAGAAGTCGATGGCAGAAATCCTCGGACTCGATGCTTTCAAGCTGTTCAAGTCAAGAAGAATGGCAATGTTCTTCATATTCTCAGGCCTTCTCGGAATGTCGTTGCAGGTGACAAACGGTTTTGCCACTCCTTTCATCACACATTTCAAGGCAGATCCGGCACTTGCCGATACATTCGCGGCAAACAACGCCACCCTGCTCGTGTCGATTTCTCAAGTAGCTGAGGCATTCTGCATTCTTCTGATACCTTTCTTCCTGAAACGCTACGGAATAAAGAACGTGATGCTCTTGGCTATGCTCGCCTGGGTACTGAGATTCGGATTCTTCGGTCTCGGTGGTCCTGCATTCCCAGGAGTGACGCTCCTGATTCTTTCGTGCATAGTATACGGCATGGCTTTCGACTTCTTCAACGTTTCCGGCGGACTATTCGTCAATGCGGAATGCGACAAAGAGCTACAGGCATCAGCACAAGGACTGTTCATGCTAATGACTAACGGACTCGGTGCTACAATCGGCACTATACTTGCCGGTATGATTGTGAACCACTACTGCCATTGGACAGAAGACGGATTCCTTGTAGGTGAATGGCAGACATGCTGGTTCATTTTCGCAGGATTCGCTCTTGCCGTAGGTATAGGCTTCGCCTTGCTGTTCAAGGAGAGAGAAACGAAATGATACAAATAGCTATCGGCTAAACAAACGGTAAAAACAAACTTGAAAGCTGATATGGACAAAACAAGACTTATATTCGACAATGCGACAGAAATAGCCGGCAACAAGGAAATTGGCATCTTGTCACTTACAGACCTTGACAAGACACGCCAATTATCCATAGTCTGTGAGCGTAACGTGGCTTTGGAAATAGACAAGAGAAAGTCGCCAGAACCTGTAAATGACAATTTACTGCCTGAGGTTCTCGTGAAACTGCTGACCAAAAACACGAACAGCATTTTCGAAATCCTCATCACAGACATTGTTGACGGACAATACAAAGTCTACGTGTTCAACGCCGACACCCTCGACTACACGCCAATAAGAGCGAGCGACGCTGTGTTGCTCTCAATGGTTGCCGACATTCCGATATTCATCTCTGAAACACTCATGAGACAACAGTCTGTAGAATATACAGGAAAAAAGACAGGAGTTACGGTACCCATCAACGCCATAAGCATACCAATGCTCGAAGAGTCCTTGAAAAAAGCAATAGACTCGGAGAATTACGAAATGGCGTCGAAACTGAGAGACGAGATTAACAAAAGAAAAAAAGACTCATAAAGCTTTACTTACATGAAAGAGGCAAGATACTTTTTTGTTCCAGATGCAGAATCATCCACCGCACTGCCTGCTGAAGAGGCTATGCACGCATTAAGAGTTTTGCGGCTGAAAAGCGACGACGATATGTTTCTGATGGACGGCAACGGCAATTTCTTCAAAGCGAAGGTGACTCTGGCTGCGACAAAACACTGCATGTATGAAATCACAGAAAAGATGCCACAGGAAAAGACATGGAACGGAAACATCTGCATTGCCGTTGCTCCTACCAAGATGATGGACCGTATAGAATGGTTTGCAGAAAAAGCCACCGAGGTAGGCATCGACGAACTTGCTTTCCTGAACTGCCAGTTTTCTGAAAGAAAGGTATTGAAGACACTACGTCTGGACAAAATCATAATATCAGCAGTAAAACAAAGCCGCAAACCATACAGGCCACAACTCACACCACTCACACGCTTCAATGATTTCATAAAAAAAGAAAGAGCCGGACTGAAATTCATAGCCCATTGTTATGAAGAAATACCCAGCGTAGACTTCTTCGATACGGCAAGCAAAGAGAAAGAACAGGCTTCGAGCGATGGCATCACGGTACTTATCGGACCAGAAGGCGACTTCTCTATCGACGAAGTGAGAGAAGCGATGAAATACGGTTTTACACCCATATCGCTTGGCAAAAGCAGACTACGCACAGAAACAGCAGCCTTGTATGCCGCGATGTGCGCCCAACTGATTTGCAGAAAAGATTAAAGAAACATAGTTCAATAGGTAAATAAATTACTGGTAAAATGAAACTGACAGGAAAATCATTTATGCATTTACTCGTTTTAATGTCGTGTATTTGCATCAACTTGTCTTGCTCAAACGATGACTATACAAATGCCATCCCGGCAAACAGCAAAGCGATAATATCAATAGATGCCGGAGAAATGGAGCCAACAGACGGCAATGACGGCAAAGGTATTATATCGGCACTTTTCAAAGACTGCGGGATAGATGAAAGCGGACTGGACTTGACAAGCAGGATATATCTCTTCGAAACGGCAGAAGGCAATCTTGGAGCCTGCATGAAGGTGGACGACAGTGACGACCTCAACACCTGCTTTGAAAAGCTGAAGGAAAAGGGGATATGCGACAAAGTCATTAAAAAGCGCGATTTCAATTTCACTCTGCTCAAAGGCTCATGGGCTATCGGCTACAACGACAAGGCCATGCTGATACAAGGACCGATACTTCCCGCCCAACAAGCTGATGCAATCAGAGCAATCGGAAGGTGGCTGAAACAAGAAGATGACGATGGTATAAAGAGTTCACCCCTATTCGAAAAGCTGAACAGCATCGAAGGCTCTATGACAATGGTGGCACAAGCTGACGCACTTCCAGAAAAACTCTCCATACCATTCACCATAGGACAGCCAAAAGGCTCTGACGCTTCACAAATACTCATAGCAGCCTCGATGACTGCGACAAAAGACGGATGCCTGTTGATAAACGGAAATACGTTCTCGCTAAACAAACAGGTGGATGAAGAACTACAGAAATCAACTGGGAAATTAAGGAAAATAAACGGCAGATACACCAACAATATATCAGGGAAATCGCTCTGCAGCATATTCATGAATGTCAACGGACCGGATTTCGTTGATATAGCACACAACAATCCTGCACTCGGAGCACTTCTGGCAGGAGCAAATACCGCAATCGACATGGATAATATCCTAAGATGCGTAAATGGGGATTTTGCAATCAGCATCGGATCATACGACGAAAACGACATGAAAATTTCGATGGTCGCACAACTGGCAAACAGGAATTTCCTCAAAGACGTGGATTATTGGAAAAAATCATGCCCTGCAGGAACACAGATTGAAGATTGCGGCAAAGACTATTTCCACCTTAAAGGCAGCGAGACATCGCTCTGGTTTGGAGCATCAGACAGCAACGAATTCTTTGCAAGTTCAGACAACGACATTGCCACAAACATACTGAAGCCAAGCCTTCACCCAATACCGCGATCTATCACTAAACACATACAAGGCTACCGATTGTGCATGATTCTGAACATATCAGAAGGTTTTGGTGACAACAAGGCGCTTTCAAACGCTGCCGACATCATCAAGCCGATATTCGGAGACATCAAGACTATAATATATACTCTGAAATAAAGTCACAAGACAATATAAAATGAAGACAATAACTTTTGACAAAATCATTCCCAACGTATTTTCCAGCCAACGAGACATCGACTCTGAAATATGGAATTGCAAAGCCGAATTTGAAAAGGGTAAGCTGTATCTTGTTGAAGCAGAAAGCGGAAAAGGCAAAAGCACATTCTGCAGTTACATCCTCGGCTACAGACATGACTACGAGGGAACAGTAAGATTCGACAATGTCATCACTTCAGAATTCAAAGTGAAAGACTGGACTGAAATACGCAAGAAGCATATCGCATTTCTATTCCAGGAACTCAGACTATTCCCAGAGCTGACCGCATGGGAAAACGTGCAGATAAAAAACGACATAACCAAATTCAAGACAGAAAAAGAAATTAAAGAATGGTTTGAAAAATTGGGAATATCAGACAAGCTTGAGAGCAAAGCCGGAAGGATGTCATTCGGCCAGCAGCAGAGAGTGGCAATGATCAGAGCTCTTGTACAGCCATTCGACTTCATTTTAGCCGACGAACCCATCAGCCACCTCGACGACAAGAACTCTGAAGCAATGGCAGAAATAATGATGAATGAAGCCCGAAGACAGGGAGCCGGCATAATCGTAACAAGCATCGGCAAGCACATGGAATTAAATTACGATAAAACATACAGATTATGAAACTCGTTTGGAAACTTCTAAGACAACATATCAGCATCCCACAATTCATCGGATTCTTCTTTGCAAACCTTTTCGGAATGTTCATAGTATTGTTGGGATTCCAATTCTACAATGATGTTCTGCCGGTCTTCACTTCACAAGACAGTTTCATGAAGGCTGACTATCTGATAATAAGCAAGAAAATCGGAGCTGGCAGCACTCTGTCTTCATCATCAAACACATTCAGCAATTCAGAAATTGAAGAACTAAAGGAACAAAGTTTCACAAAGAAAACAGCAGCCTTTACATCTACTGAATACAAAGTAGACGCGAATATGGGCATTAACGGACAAACGATTCTGAACTCAGAACTTTTCTTTGAGAGCGTTCCTGACGGCTTTGTAGACGTGTCGCTACAAGACTGGAAATACACGGAAGGCAGTCACGAAGTGCCGATAATACTACCACGCACATATATTAATATGTATAACTTCGGATTTGCCCAGTCTCACTCTCTTCCCAAAATAAGCGAAGGGTTGATGGGAATGATAGACTTCAAGATCTTCATACACGGCAATGGACACAAAGATGAATACAAAGGAAAAGTGATCGGATTCTCAAGCAGACTGAACACGATACTCGTTCCGCAGAAGTTCATGGACTGGAGCAACAAGCTCTACGCTCCAGAACAACACTCAGAACCATCCAGACTGATAGCAGAAGTGGGAAATCCTGCAGATGAAAACATCTCTCAATACTTGGACAAAAAAGGCTATGAAGTGGATACGGACAAGCTGCAAGCAGAAAAGACCACATATTTCCTCAGAATGATAGTGACGCTCGTCATGGGTATCGGATTGATAATAAGCGCTCTGAGTTTCTATATACTCATGCTCAGCATATACCTTCTGGTTCAAAAGAACTCTTCGAAGCTAGAAAACCTGCTCCTTATAGGATACAGCCCACGCAAAGTTGCCCTGCCCTACCAGATACTTACGATAGTACTCAACATCACGGTATTGGCAATAACATGGACGATACTATACTTCGTGCGCAACTATTATATGGGCATTATAGAAACACTTTTCCCGCAGATTGAAGACACGACGATGATAAAGTCTATAACACTCGGAATAATACTTCTGGTGTTCGTTTCTGCAATCAACCAAATCGCCATCCACAGGAAAGTGATGAATATTTGGAAAAGGAAAGAATAAGGACAAGCGAAAATACAAGATAACATTCATATTTAAAATTAAACAAAAACATTATGGTAATTGATTTTGATAAAATAGGAAAAAACTCCATCCTTAACTTCAAAGGGGGAGAAGGCGAACTGATAACCCGAAATTTTGTTGACGACGACAACAAAATCATGTTCAGCATCCTTAAACCAGGAGCATCAACAGGATACCACCTGCATGACGGCAACTGTGAGATTATTTATATAGTAGAAGGAGAAGCCACCTTCAATTACGACGGAGAAACTGAAATCGTAAAAGCAGGAAAAGTGCATTACTGCCCAAACGGACATTCGCATTCCATGAAAAACAATACTGATAAAGATATGGTCTATTTTGCAGTTGTCACGGCATTAGCAAGATAAATAATGGCAAAAACAGCGTAATTCTGTATAGAAAAAGCAAAAAAAACAAGCCTTTTGAAAAATTATACGCAAAAAAGTTTGGTATTAAAAAATAAAACACTACCTTTGCACCGCATTAAGAGAAATGCTGATAAATAAATTGCTTGGAAGTTTGGGTGAGTGGCTGAAACCAGCAGTTTGCTAAACTGCCGTACGTGTTTAACGTACCGGGGGTTCGAATCCCCCAGCTTCCGCAATTTAAACATGATGGTGGATTCATCTAATGGTTAGGATACAAGATTCTCAATCTTGGCATAGGGGTTCGATTCCCCTATCCACTACTTAAAAGCAACTGCTACCTCAAGAAGGTAGAAAATTTTTTTAAATCTACGGATATAAGGAGAGATGATGTGCAGATATACAACAAGTATTGACGCCATCACTTTTTTTGTTTTATAACGATCCATTTTGAAACGATTCTTTTGAAACACAACTTGTTCCATATAACCTCTTTCTTCTCGGGCCCTCGTCGCGCGATGGCCTTAAGCTTATATGTTCTCGCCCCTGTGCTCGCTTCCGTGCTGTTCTCAGCCTGTTCGTCAAACAAGTTTCTTGCCGACGATGAGTGCCTGCTCTCCAAAGTGGAGATTAAGAGCGACAACAAAGCCGTGGCAACAGAACCCCTCGTGCCTTACATACGCCAGAAAGCCAACTCAAAGTGGTTTTCGCTCTTTAAGGTTCCTCTCGGCACCTATTGTCTCTCGGGCAAAGACACCACCCGTTGGATAAACCGCGTGCTCAGAGCCATGGGCGAAGCGCCCGTGGTGTTCGACTCGGCCCAGGCCGTAGCCACATGCTCAGACCTGCAGATGGCCATGCGCAACATGGGCTACCTGCAAGCCACAGCCTCTTTCAGCACCAAGAGCCACAAGAAGAAAACAAGCGTGACCTACAACCTCCATCCTGCCGACCCCTTCTCTGTGGGAACCATGCATACCGTGGTCGAAGACGACAGCCTGAAGCAAAAGTTTATTTCGGGTCAGATGGGAGAGTGCTCCATAAAAGAGGATGGACGTTTCTCCATCGATGCTCTCAACGGAGAGCGCAAACGCATAACGCGGCTGCTCAACGACAACGGCTATTATCGTTTCAACAAAGATTTTATCAGCTTCGAGGCCGACTCTGCCGACGCGCTCAAACGTCAGGTCGACCTAACGATGTATCTGCATAAGTATAAGTTTAACAACAACAGCCCGGAGCAAAACCATCGTTGTTATCTTATCAACTCGATACGCTACGTCAGCGGCGACGACAGCACCCGCATTCCGCTGCGCGAGAGTGTGTTACACGACAACACATCGTTGCGTGAGGGAAAACCCTACAGCGCCACGGATCTGCAAAACACCTACAACCGCTTCGCTCGTCTCGCAGCCGTGCGTTACACCAACATTCGTTTCACGGAACAGCCCGACACGGCCTTGCTCGACTGCCAGATTCAGGTGAGCATGAACAAGCCCAACTCTGTCTCCTTCCAGCCCGAAGGCACCAACACGGCCGGAGACCTCGGAGCTGCTGCCACGCTTACCTATGAGAACCGTAATATCTTCCACGGCTCAGAGGTGTGGAGCGTGCAGATGCGTGCTGCCTATGAGGCAATAACAGGATTGGAGGGCTATCAGAACCAAAACTACATGGAGTATGGGCTTGAGTCGAAACTGCTCTTCCCGCGTTTCCTCGCACCTTTCATCTCGTCTTCTTTCAGACGAAACAGCACGGCCAAGTCGGAGCTCGCCATGAGCTACAACCTGCAGAACCGTCCCGAGTTTCATCGCCGCGTCTTCACCTCAACATGGCGCTACCTATGGGCAGAACCCCATCACCACACCACCTACCGCTTCGACCTCGTAGACCTCAACTATGTCTACATGCCGTGGATCTCGAAGACGTTTAAGGAAGATTATCTTGACGATGTGTCAAACCGCAACGCCATTCTGCGTTACAACTATGAGGACCTGTTCATCATGAAGATAGGCGCAGGTCTGACCTATAACGACGGCACCCATGTGCTGCGTGCCAACATCGAGACGGCCGGCAACCTGCTCAGCGCCTTCTCTCACGCTGTGGGCACACGTGTCAACAACTACGGGCAGCGCACGCTCTTCAACATTGCCTTCGCACAATATGCCAAGTTCGATTTCGACTATACCCATCTCCTCACCTTCGACGAGCACAACACGCTCGCTCTCCATGCAGGGTTTGGTGTTGCTTATCCTTACGGCAACAGCAACATCCTGCCGTTCGAGAAACGCTATTTCTCGGGAGGAGCAAGCTCCGTGCGCGGATGGGGTGTGAGAGAGCTCGGACCGGGCAGGTTCAAGGGGACCGACGGACGCATCGACTTCATAAACCAGACGGGCGACATGAAGCTCGACCTCAACGCCGAGCTGCGCACATACCTGTTCTGGAAGTTTAACGGCGCCTTCTTCATAGACGCAGGCAACATCTGGACCCTTCGCTCTTACGCCGAGCAGCCGGGCGGACAGTTTCGCTTCAACGAGTTTTACAAGCAGATAGCCGTAGCTTACGGTCTCGGCCTTCGTCTTAACCTCGACTATTTTGTCTTGCGTTTCGACGCAGGCATGAAAGCCGTCAACCCTGCCTATGAGACAAGCCGCGAACATTTCCCCATCATGCACCCCTCCTTCAGCCGCGACTTCTCGTTCCACTTCGCCGTGGGTCTGCCGTTCTAACGAATGTTGACAAAACAAAAAAACAAGCTTATGGTCAGGGCTTTTGCCTTTGCCATAAGCTTGTTTCTTTATTGTTCGGACCATGCATGTGAACCATGCCTGTCTCCACGGTCTCACACATTAACCGTCGACAAGCATAACGTCATGAGATCTTTCAACGGTTAATACCTGTATAATCGTTATATTTTATATAGTTATCATCGTTAATCTCTTCCAGCTCGTCGTCAAAACCGTCGTTGGCCCGAGCACCCACGGCCCCCGGATAATCTTCCGATGAAGAGGTATTTATGCCAATATTAATATCGCCGCACAAAGCCTCTTCGCCAATCCTGACATCGTGAATTTCAGGCTTAATGTATGTTTTCCTAACTATTTTCATAATTCTCTGAATTTTTAGTTGTTCATCTTTATCTTTGGCTATTGAAGATGTCAAAAAAAACTGTGATGGCAGAATATCCTCCCTCAATAGTGCCGCCATTGATGGTGACCGTGCTGTTCTCAAATGAGCTTATAGCAATAATACATAAAACGGCCTAATGACCGATTTGGGATAAAAGATAGGTTGATAATAGATAAACCGCTAATGTTTAGTATTTTTATATTATTAATAATGAATGGAATATAGGCGTATTAGAAATGTATATAAAATTGGAAAAAGAAAAAGTTTGTAAAAATTTCAAATTTTGTTTGGCGGTTTCAAATATTGTTGTTATCTTTGCATCGTAATAAAAAAGAAGACAACAATATGTACGAACCAGATGCGTATAACCGATTAGTTGCCTGTGGGCTACGTCCCTCGATGCAAAGGCTTGCCATAATGAGATATCTTATGTTGCATGCCACCCATCCCACGATAGAGGACATCTTTCGCGATTTGAAAGGGGAGATCCCAACACTCAGTCGCACGACGTTGTATAACACATTGCGCTTGTTCGCAGAGAACAAAGCAGCGCAGATGATAACCATAGACGACCATCATGTTTGTTATGACGGCGACATGCGGCCTCATGTCCATTTCTTATGCAAGAATTGTGGCAAGGTAATCGATTTGTTTGATGTTCCTGCACCAAGCTGTGATGAGGTGAAAGAGGTTTGTGGACATAAGGTCGATGATGTGCAACTCTATTATAGAGGCATCTGTTCTGAATGTCAAGAAAAAACAGGGCCGTTGGCAAAAACCACGGCTTGAATTACAATAACATTAACAAAAAATTAAAACAATAACATTATGAAAAAGAAGTTTATTTGCACCGTTTGTGGTTATATCTATGAGGGAACAGAAGCTCCCGAGTCATGTCCCGTATGCCACGCTCCCAAGAGCAAGTTTAAGGAGATGGATGAGGTAGGTGATCAGCCTGCTTTCGCAACTGTTCACACTCTTGGTGCTGCTCGTAAGGAGGAGGCTAACGCCGAGATGATCAAGGACCTTGAGACCCACTTCAATGGCGAGTGTGGCGAGGTAGGTATGTATCTGGCCATGAGCCGTCAGGCAGACCGCGAGGGCTATCCTGAGATTGCTGAGGCTTTCAAGCGTTACGCTTTCGAGGAGGCTGAGCACGCAAGCAAGTTTGCTGAGCTGCTGGGTGACGTGTTGAAGGATACCAAGAGCAACCTTGAGGCTCGTATCGCTGCTGAGCGTGGCGCTTGCGAAGACAAGTTCCGCATTGCCAAGAACGCTAAGGCTGCCGGCATGGACGCCACACACGATACCGTTCATGAGATGGCTAAGGACGAGGCTCGCCATTGTGCTGGCTTCATGGGTCTCTACAAGAGATACTTTGCTAAGTAAGAAAACTTTAGATCCCTATAAAGGGATTCAGGTCTCTATAAAGGGATTTCGATTTCTATAGGGAAATAATATTTCATAAGTGGAATAATATTTCTATAAGTAAATAAGGTTCCTAATGGGAAAAATATTTCTCTAAATAGAAATAATATTTGTATAAAAGAACAGGATGTCTTAACACAATTGATAGTTGTTGTGTGTAAGACATCCTGTTTTTTATATGGCGTTTTATGTTTCTATGCAATTATGGTAGAACTTGTGTGGTATGTTCTTTTGCCACAATTTTCTGAACGCTTGTGCTTTAGAACTGTTGTTTGGTAGATATTTTTTGTGATTTCTGTGAAATTAGTGCCAGACCGCATCTGTTCAATCATCTGGTCTAGAATGTTTTTGCTTTGTCAAGTGGCATAAACCCGATGTCCATCTGCTTTCCATATTCATATTCGCGTGGACAGATATTACAATGAAGGTTGCAGACGTTCCCCAACTCAATCATTCCGTTCGTGGGATGAGGAATTGTTACGTCTTTTTCTATGTTAAACCAAAACCAACGCCATCTGTTATAAGAATATTTTAACAAGTCGGCATTGATTTTGGTTCGCAATATAAGTTTTTGTTATAATCTTAAACGTCGTCTGTTCAATTTTCCCATTCTGTTGTTTGTGCTTTATAGACAATTGGTTTCAGCCATCAGTTTGAACATATCGTTTTTGTATTTCTTAATTTCGTTGGGCGTGAAAATTTTCTCTATCACGCCATCCTCATTAACAAGATATGTTGTGCGCAGGATGCCGATGGTCTTACGTCCACATGTCACCTTCTCGCCCCAGCAGCCGAGCTCCTGAAGCAAGGTTGTCTCTGTGTCGGCAATAAGAGGGAACTGCAATCCATGAGCGTCGGCAAACTTCTTCTGTAGGGCTTGTTTGTCTTTGCTTACACCAATAATGTCGTAACCGGCAGCAGCCAACTCTTCTTTGTGTGCCTGCAACGAACAGGCTTCTGTTGTGCATCCGATGGTGTTGGCTTTAGGATAACTGTAAAGCACGATCTTGCGACCACGATAGTCGCTTGCCTTTATCTCTTTTCCGTCTTGGTCCATGCCAAGTATTTCCGGTATCTTATCTCCAATGTTCATAGTTGTACAGATTTTGTAAAATCAAATGTTTGTTTCTTTATCGACCCCCTTACAGGTTATCGAAGCTTACAGTTTCCTCTGTTGGAGCGTGGCGCTTCTCCTTTTCTTTCGGTTCTGTTGCATCAGGCGAGGTTTTTGTGTGCTCTATGGGGTTGCCTTCCTCGTCGAGCATAATCTCCTCTTCCACATGAATGCTGTCTGTCTGCAACGTGTCGCGCTTAGAGTGGCTGTAATAGCTTGCACAGTTGTACATGCTGCTAAGAATTGCATCGTCCTTGGGCTTTCCAAACTTGGCGTGATATTGCTTGAAGTTGGGGTCAGACAGGAGCGCCTGTACAAAATATCCGCAGATGGGGAGCGCCGTGCGGCTGCCTTGTCCGAGAGCGCCTGTGCGGAAATGGATGCAACGATACTCGCCGCCAACCCATGCGCCCACAACCAGCTTCGGGCTGACGCCCATGAACCACGCATCAGAGTGGTTGTTTGAGGTTCCTGTCTTGCCGCCCCAGTCGGTATCTTTGTAGCTGTCGCCCAGATATCCTCCGAAGCTCATAGACGTTCCGCCCGGCTCACGCAAACCACCCATGAGCAGTTGCTGCATGAAGAACGCGCTACGGTAGGGTATGGCCTGTTCTTCTGCTGTAGGTGCCGTGTAGACCACCTTGCCGTCTTTGTCGACAATTCGTGTCACGACCACAGGCTCATGATGCACGCCGTCGTTGGCAATGGTGCAATAAGAGTTGGCAAGCTCCAGGAGGTTTATGTCGCTTGATCCGAGAGCCAATGCAGGTGTGGCATCGAGCGGACTCTTTATTCCCATCTTATGGGCTGTCTCCACTATGCGTGAAATGCCCATCTCCTGTCCCAGACGCACGGCCACCGAGTTGATGCTTCGTGCGAATGCACTCTTCAGGGCCATAGAGTCGCCGCTGAACGAACCGTTTGCGTTTGTTGGTGCCCATGTAACCTCTTGGTTCTTTTTCTTGTCAAACACCTGCATGCTGAAATATTCGTCACGTCGTTTGTCGCAAGGCGTGAGCCCCTGGTTCATGGCTTCTGTGTAGACAAAGAGCTTGAAGGTTGAACCAGGTTGGCGCATGGCTGTTACCTTGTCATATTTCCATGTGTTGAAGTTGATGTCGCCGACCCATGCCTTAACGGCACCCGTCTGAGGCTCCATGGCCACGAAGGCACAATGCATGAAATGCACCATGTAGCGTATAGAGTCCATGGTCGACATCTGCTCCTCTATAAATCCCTTTTCATAGTCGAACAGCTTCACGGTATGTGGCTTGTTGAGATAATAGTCGATAGAGTCGGGGCTGTTCTCAAACTTGTTCGACAGATATTTGTATACAGGAAGCTTCTTTGCAATGCCTTCGATGAATCCCGGAATGACCTTGTGGTTCTCGTCTTGCCACGGTTCCTCGTTGCCCCAATGGTTCTTGAAGTTGCGTTGCACGATCTTCATCTGCTTTATGGCAGCCTGTTCTGCATACTCCTGCATGCGCGAGTCGAGGGTGGTGTATATTTTCAGACCTGAGCTGTAGAGGTCATAATCGTTCTCCTCGCACCAATCTTTAAGATAGTTTGCCAGATACTCGCGATAATACAACGCCTCGCCGTCATAGTTGCTCTCCACGCTATAGTTGAGCGTTATGGGCTTAGCCGAAATTGAGTCATACTGCGCTCTGTTTATGTCGTTGTGTCTCAGCATGTTTGAGAGCACGATATTGCGTCGTTTCAGACTGTTCTTTGGGTTTATTCGCGGGTTATAATAGGTTGTTGCCTTGAGCATTCCAACGAGCACAGCCATCTGGTCGAGCGTCAGTTCTGACGGTGTGGTGTTGAAATAGGTCTTGCAGGCGGTCTTTATGCCGAAAGCGTTAGATCCGAAATCTACCGTGTTGGCATACATCGTGAGAATGTCCTTCTTGTCATATACGAGCTCAAGCTTTGTAGCAATAATCCATTCCTTGCTCTTCATGACCAGCATCTTGATGCCGGGTATGTAGCCAAGCAGGCCAGTAGAATATTGCGTGCGCACGCGGAACATATTTTTTGCCAGCTGCTGCGTTATGGTCGATGCTCCACGTGCGTCGTGGTGCACGATTATGTCTTTTGCAGCTGCAAGCATTCCTGTGAAATCTATTCCGTGATGTTTGTAGAACCGTTCGTCCTCTGTGTCGACAAGCACTTTCCAGAATGTCGGGTTCACATCCTCAAACTTTACAGGTGTTCTGTTCTCGTTAAAAAACTTGCCAATGAGCTTTCCGTCAGCACTATAGATCTCAGAAGCCTGATGCGTTTCAGGGTTCATGATTCTGCTGAAGCCGGGGCTTTTTCCGAAGAGCCACAGGAAGTTGGTGTCAACCATTCCGAGGTAAATAAAAAAGGCGGCAATGCACGACACAAAGCCAATGAGCGATTTTGTGTACCATGCGCGACCTTTATACAGATTTTTGTACCATGGCCAGAAAGCGCGTATCTTCTGCCATAGCGTAGCGAGACATTGTTTAATCTTATTCATCTGTTACACCTTAATTGTTTGTTAGTGTTTTGCTTACGAGATACAAATTTACAAAAATAGGTTCAACCTACCTATTGTTTTCTATATATTTTATAATTTCTTTAATGTTCTCGGGCTCAAACCACGCCAATGTGTCATCGCGTTTGAACCATGTGAGCTGCTTGCGGCAGTAACGGCGCGAGTTGCTTTGTATCTTGAAAACCGCCTCGTCCAGAGTCGTCAGTCCGTCAAAATGTTCAAACAGCTCTTTGTAGCCCACCGTGTTAAGGGCGTTGAGCTCGCGCAGCCGACAAACCTTTCGTGCCTCCTCCAGCAGCCCGTCGTCCATCATCTGCTCCACGCGTTTGTTTATGCGGTCGTATAGTAGCTCGCGTTGCCGTGTGAGCCCTATTTTTATGATGTTGAACGGTCTTTTTTTCCGTGTGTTTGTGCGGAACGACGAGTAGGTCTTTCCCGTAGAGTGGCAAATTTCGAGCGCGTGTACCACGCGTCGCGGGTTGTTGCGGTCCACAATGGCCCAATGTTCGGGGTCTATCGTGCGCAGCTCCTCCACCAGGGCGGGCAGCCCCTCTTCAGCCAGTCGGCGCTTCATGAGCTCTCGTGTGTCGTCGTCTACGGTCGGTATGTCGTCTATTCCGTTACACACGGCATCAATATACATCATGCTTCCGCCACACATCATGGCGATGTCCGATTGTGAGAAAAGCTTGTCAAGGAGTTGCAGCACGTCTTCTTCATAAAGAGAAGCGCTGTAATAGTCGGTTATGGAGTGGTTTCCTACAAAGAAATGTTTTACACGGCGTTGTTGCTCGGCGGTAGGTGCCGCCGTGCCTATCGGTATCTCAGAAAATATTTGCCGAGAATCAGCATTAATAATAGGTATGCTATAATTCTCGGCAATATTCAAACTTGTTTCTGTCTTACCGACACCTGTAGGACCTACAAGGACAATAAGAGTTTTCATTCAAAAAAAATAGTAGGCTTTGTTTTCTCTTATCTGATGATTCCGCGTTTTGACGACTCCACGAAATCGATGATATACTGAATCTCTGGCGTGATCTGCAGGTTCTTGCGAATCTCCTCAATGCCTTCCGACAGAACTGTCTTCGAGTAGAGCAGACGGTAAGCGTCGTGTATGAGCGTTATGAGATCGTTTGAGAATCCGCGGCGTCGCAGCCCCACGAGGTTAAGGCCACAATAGCGTGTGGGCTCCTTTCCTGCTATGATGTAAGGAGGAATGTCCTGGCTGAAGCGGCATCCACCCTGGATCATGACGTAGCCGCCGATCTTGCAGAACTGGTGGCAGAGCACGGTTGCGCTCACGATGGCGTTGTCGTCGATTGTAACCTCTCCCGCAAACTTGGTCGAGTTGCCTATGATGACCCCGTTTCCCACCACGCAGTCGTGGCCGATGTGCATGTTCTCCATGAGCAGGTTGTTGCTTCCCACCACGGTACGTCCCTTCGATGCTGTTCCTCTCGATATGGTCACGTTCTCGCGAATGCTGTTGTTGTCGCCAACCTCGCAGGTTGTGTGCTCTCCGCGAAACTTGAGGTCTTGTGGTTTTGTTGAAATGCTTGCTCCGGGGAAGAACTCGTTGTTGCTTCCTATGCGTGCTCCCTGATGAATTGTCACGCTGTTGAGCAGGTTGTTGTTGTCGCCGAGCACGGTGTCCTTGTCTATGAAACAGAACGGGCCGATGTTGTTGTTGTCGCCGAGCTTTGCCTCGGGATGAATGTATGCTAACGGACTGATGTTGTTCATTGTAAAAATCTTTTTATGTTGTTCTTCACAAACGTTTCCGCCTGTTCTTTACAAACGTTTCCGCCTGTTCTTTACAAACGCCTTATTTGTTCTTCACAATCTGCGCCGTGAACGTGGCCTCCGACACAACGTGGTCGCCAACAAACACATAGCCCTTCATGGAAGATATGCCGTGGCGCACGGGAGCCAAGAGGTCAACCTTGAACATGAGCGTGTCGCCGGGCACAACCTTCTGGCGGAATTTCACGTCGTCAATCTTGAGGAAATAGGTAGACCAACGCTCGGGTTCCTCAAGGTTGTTGAGAACGAGCAGTCCGCCACATTGTGCCATCGCCTCGATCTGCAGAACGCCCGGCATCACAGGCTCCTGGGGGAAATGTCCCTGGAAGAAAGGCTCGTTGGCTGTTATGTTCTTCACGCCCACAATGCTTGTTGCTCCGAGAGCAATGACCTTGTCGACAAGCTGCATGGGGTAGCGGTGGGGCAGGAGCTCACGAATGCGCACGTTGTCCATCACGGGTGCGTCGTTCGGGTCATAGATGGGCGCCTGGATCTCATGCTTGCGAATTTCGCGGCGCATCTGGCGTGCGAACTTGTTGTTTATGGTGTGTCCCGGACGTGTTGCTATGATGCGTCCCTTGATAGGCTTGCCTATGAGCGCCATGTCGCCTATGATGTCGAGGAGCTTGTGACGTGTACATTCGTTCTCCCACACCAGCGGCTTGTGCTGAATGTATCCGAGCTTTGTGGCGTCCATGTGAGGCACCTTGAGGAAGTCGGCAAGCTGGTCCAGACGCTCCTGCGTAGTCTGCTTCTCGTAGATCACGATTGCGTTGTCGAGGTCGCCGCCCTTAATGAGGTTAGCCTTGAGCAGCGGCTCTATGTCGCGCACAAAGACGAAGGTGCGTGCCTGTGCAATCTCTGTAGGGAATGCGTCCATCTTGTCGAGCGTTGCAAACTGGCTGTTGATAAATTTCGAGTTGAATGAGCACATGGCTGTGAGGCTGAACTCCTCGTCGGGCAGGATGGTTATGCATGAACCTGTCTCCTCGTCCTTTACCTCAATTTTCTTGCGTATGATGTACCAGTCTTTCGGTGCGTTGAGCTCTTCAATGCCCACCTCCTCTATTTTTGTGATGTACATGGCAGCGCTGCCGTCGAGGATAGGAAACTCCGGTCCGTTGACCTGGATCAGACAGTTGTCTATTCCCAACGCGTAAAGCGCGGCAAGGCCATGCTCAACGGTCGACACGCGCACATCGCCCTTTCCGAGCACCGTTCCGCGTTGTGTGTCGACCACATGCTCGGCAACGGCATCGATGATAGGCATTCCTTCAAGGTCTATGCGCTGTATCTTGTAACCATAGTTCTCAGGAGCAGGGTTGAACGTCACGGTGAGGCTCAAACCTGTATGCAGGCCCTTTCCACAGAGAGAAAAGCTGCCTTTTAACGACTTTTGTTTATGCGTGTTCATTATCTATGTGCGTGCACGTTAGTGTGCGCGCGGCAGTTGTCTATTAAAGGTTTATAATTGTTTGTTCTTCAGCTCGTCAATCTGCTTTTGCAGCTCTGCGATCTGTCTGTACATCTCTGGCAGACGGCGGAAGACAGCCTGAGAGCGGAAGTAGGCTTTCGGCTCCATGGGAGGAGTGCCGATGAGCTGCTCGTTGCCCTTGATGTTGCCTGGCACGCCCGATTGTGCTCCGAGGAACGTCTTGTCGCCAATGGTTATGTGTCCAGCCAGACCGACCTGTCCTCCGAACATGCACCATGATCCCACCTTGGTGCTGCCCGCAATGCCCACCTGAGCCGACATTACGGTGTTCTCGCCCACCTCCACGTTGTGTGCAATCTGCACGAGGTTGTCGAGCTTCACGCCCTTGCGTATGATGGTGCTGCCCATGGTTGAGCGGTCCACACATGTGTTGGCTCCGATCTCCACATTGTCCTCAATGGTCACGATGCCGATCTGCGGAATCTTGTCGTAGCCCTCGGCGTTGGGTGCGAATCCGAACCCGTCGGCGCCGATAACGGTTCCCGAGTGAATGGTCACGTTGTTGCCCAGGCGGCAGTCGTGGTAGATGCTCACGTTAGGATAGATCAGGCAATGGCTTCCTACCTTCGCGTTGTCGCCGACCACGGCGTGCGGATAAATCTGCGTGTTGTCGCCAATGACAACTCCCTCGCCGATGTAGGCGAATGCTCCGATGTAACATCCCTCTCCAATTTTTGCCGTTGGTGCTATGAACGCGAGGCTGTCGATGCCTTTCTTTACGGGCAGGCTCGACTGGTAGAGCTGCAGCAGCTTGGCCACACACTCGTATGCGTTCTTTACACGTATGAGCGTTGCGCTTACAGGTCTCTCCAGCTCCACGTCGTCGTTGACGAGCACTATTGACGACTTTGTGTCGTAGATGTAATGCGTATATTTAGGGTTTGAAAGAAAAGAAATGGCTCCTGGCTTGCCTTCTTCAATCTTAGCGAAGGTGTTAACCGAGGCATTTTCGTCTCCTTCTATTTTTCCGTTTATAAATGCAGCAATTTGTTTGGCTGTAAACTCCATTTCTTTATATGTTTGTAAAATTGTTTTTGCAAAAATAGTAAAATTTATTTATAAAACTCACTATTAGTCATTTATTTTTGTAAAAGCGGCTGTTTTTGATGGTGTGAGTATAAGAAATGATGGTAAAAACAACCGTTGAGGTCGTTTTTACCATCATACAAGTTGGCTACACATGAAGAGGCCTTTGTTTTTTTGTTGGAGCGGCCTTCAATCCCATGTGTTATCCTATTTTTGCAAGTTCTTCGGCCATCTGCTCCTGAAGCTCCTTCGCCTTTTGTGCTGCCACCTCGGCAAAGTCGGTTCCGTTAGAAGCGTAGATGATGCCGCGCGAGCTGTTGACGAGCAGACCACACTCTTTGGTCATGGCATATTTGCACACCTCGCTCAACGAGCCGCCTTGGGCGCCCACGCCCGGCACGAGGAGGAAATGGTCGGGAACGAGCTTGCGCACGTCTGTGAACATCTCGCCCTGTGTGGCTCCCACAACATACATCATGTTGTCCTTGTTGCCCCATTCCTGCGACTTTGTGAGCACCTTCTCAAACAGGCGTGTGCCCTGTTCGTCGGTTGTGAGCTGGAAGTCGTGGCTGCCCTTGTTGCTTGTGAGGGCGAGCAGCACCACCCACTTGTTCTCGTAGCCCAGGAAAGGTGTCACGCTATCCTCGCCCATGTATGGGGCCACGGTAAGCGCGTCGATGTCATACTCCTCGAAGAAGGTGCGTGCATACATGGCGCTTGTGTTGCCTATGTCGCCGCGCTTGGCATCGGCTATGATGAAGTGGTTGGGATAGTGCTTCTGAAGATAGGTCACGGTCTTCTCGAAGGCCATGATGCCCTTCACACCGAACGCCTCATAGAAGGCCAGGTTGGGCTTGTATGCCACACAGTAGGGGGCTGTTGCGTCGATAATCTGCTTGTTGAAGGCGAAGATGGGGTCATCCTCCTTCAGCAGGTGCTGCGGTATCTTCTTTGTGTCTGTGTCGAGACCCACGCAGAGGAAGGTCTTCTTGCTGAATATCTCGTTTATTAGCTCTTGACGGGTCATTTTCTTGAATTTTGAATTTTGATTTTTGAATTTTAAACTCTTTGGGCTTTAAACTCTTGTGGCCAATTTAAGCTTTTATGGCCTTTACAGCTCCGACTCTTTCATGCGTTCTGCGTTTTCTGCCACGGTCAGGGCATCGATCATGTCTTGAATGTTGCCGTTCAGGAAACCTTGCAGGTCGTGGGTGGTGTAGCCTATGCGATGGTCGGTAACACGTCCCTGTGGAATGTTGTAGGTGCGGATCTTGGCTGAGCGGTCGCCTGTCGACACGAGGGTCTTGCGGCGGCTCGCGATGTCGTCCATATATTTCTGGTGCTCACGGTCGTAGATGAACGTGCGCAGACGCGAGAGGGCACGCTCCTTGTTCTTGGGCTGGTCGCGTGTTTCGGTACACTCGATAAGAATTTCTTCCACCTCGCCCGTGTTGGGGTTCTTCCACGGGTAGCGCAAGCGCACACCCGACTCGACCTTGTTCACGTTCTGGCCGCCGGCACCACTTGAACGGAACGTGTCCCATTTGATGTCGCCCTCGTTGATGTTTACCTCAAACTTGTCGGCCTCGGGGAGCACGGCCACGGTAGCGGCGCTGGTGTGCATGCGTCCCTGGGTTTCTGTGGCCGGCACACGTTGCACACGATGCACGCCCGACTCATACTTGAGTGTGCCGTACACGTTGTCGCCGCTCACGGCAAAGTCGATCTCCTTGAAACCGCCCACGGCTCCTTCGCTCACGCTTGTCACGGAGAGCGCCCAGCCTTTGGCGTCACAATATTTCTTGTACATGGAGAACAAGTCGCCTGCAAAGAGGGCTGCCTCGTCGCCGCCTGCTCCTGCACGAATCTCCATCTGCACGTTCTTCGAGTCTTCGGGGTCCTTGGGTATGAGCGCAATCTTTATCTCCTCCTCGATCTTGGGCTGCTTCTCTTCGTTCTCTGCCAGCTCCTCACGTGCCATCTCCTTCATCTCGGGGTCGGTCTCGTTGGCCAGTATGTCCTTTGCCTCCTTTATGCTGTTGAGACAGGCTATGTAGCGTTTGCGTGCGTCCATGATGTCGCTAAGGTCTTTATATTCCTTTGTGAGCTTCACGAAGCGTTGCTGGTCGCCTATGACGTTAGGGTCGGTAATCAAGGTTGACACCTCTTCAAATCGGCTCTCCAAGCCTTCCAGTTTCTGTAATATGTTGTTGTTGTCTGCCATTTTTTTTATAGTTTCGCAACTCGTCAACTTGTCAACTCGTCTCTTTGTCAACAAATCTCCTCGTCAACATGTCAACTAAAAAAATCAATACTCAAAAGTTCCAAACTCCGACTTGATGGTGAGGCTCTTCTCTCCCTCTTCGATGTGTCCCACGATCTGTGCGTCGATGTTGAAGCTGCGGCTGATCTCCATAATGGCCTCTGCCTTTTCGGGAGCCACATAGATCTCCATTCTGTGTCCCATGTTGAACACCTTGTACATCTCTTTCCAGTCGGTTCCGCTTTCCTTCTGAATGGTCTTGAAGAGCGGCGGCACGGGGAACATGTTGTCCTTGACCACGCGGCAGTTGTCGCCCACGAAATGTAGCACCTTGGTCTGTGCGCCGCCTGTGCAATGTACCATGCCGTGAATGTCGGCGCGGTGGAGGTCCAGAATTTTCTTGATCACGGGAGCATAGGTGCGGGTGGGGGAGAGCACGAGCTGTCCAGCGTTCACGCTTGCTCCCTCAACCTTGTCGTCAAGGCGGTAAGAGCCGCTGTAGACCAGCTCGTCGGGTACGGCGTGGTCGAAGCTCTCGGGATATTTCTCTGCCAGATACTTGGCAAACACGTCGTGGCGTGCGCTCGTCAGTCCGTTGCTGCCCATTCCGCCGTTGTAGCGGTCCTCATAGGAAGCCTGTCCGAATGACGCCAGACCCACGATGACATCGCCCGGGCGAATGTTGGCGTTGTCTATGACGTCGGCACGCTTCATGCGGCAGGTCACGGTAGAGTCGACGATGATGGTGCGCACGAGGTCGCCCACGTCGGCTGTCTCGCCGCCTGTGGCATAGATTCCCACGCCCATGTCTCTCATCTGCTTAAGCAACTCGTCTGTGCCGTTGATGATGGCCGAGATGACCTCTCCCGGCACGAGCATCTTGTTGCGTCCGATGGTGCTTGACACGAGAATGTTGTCTACAGCTCCCACGCAGAGCAGGTCGTCCGTGTTCATGATAAGGGCGTCTTGTGCTATGCCTTTCCACACGCTCAGGTCGCCTGTCTCTTTCCAATACATGTAAGCCAGCGACGATTTTGTTCCTGCGCCGTCAGCATGCATGATGTTGCAATAGTCGGGGTCGCCGCCGAGAATGTCGGGAATGATCTTACAGAAAGCCTGTGGAAAGATGCCTTTGTCGATGTTCTTGATGGCGTTGTGTACGTCTTCTTTGGCAGCGCTCACGCCGCGCATCATGTATCTGTTTGAGTTGTCCATTATATTGAAATTGTTGTTTTTCCTTGTTCTATGTTTTTTCTTCTCTTCTTCAGAGCGTTTTTATGCGCTCTTCTCCTCCCCAGAATTCCCAGCTGGCGAAGGCTTGCAGGAGCAGCATCTCGAGGCCGTTTTTCACGTTGGCCCCGTTTTCTGCTCCCCGTTGCATGAAGAGCGTCTCGTCGGGGTTGTAGATGAGGTCGTAAAGAATGTTGCGCGAGTCCATGGCCTCGTAAGGCAGCTTCGGACATTGGTCGGCCTTGGGGTACATTCCGCAGGGAGTGCAGTTCACGATCACGTTATATTCACGAATGGTCTCCGCCGTGATGTCATCATAGGTTATTGCTCCTGGCTTTGGTGTGCGGCTCACGAAGAGCGTTTCCAGTCCGAGCTGTTGCAGGCCGTAGCGTATGGCCTTCGACGCTCCTCCCGTGCCCAGGATGAGCGCTTTCTTGTGGGTGTTGGTTTCGAGCATGGGCTCTATGCTTTGTGTGAACCCAATGACGTCAGAATTGAAGCCTTTAAGGATGATTTTGTTGCCCTTGTGGGTGACGCGCACCACGTTCACGGCTCCTATGGCCCTTGCCTCCTCGCTCATGTCGTCGAGGTAGCTGATAACCTTTTCCTTGTATGGTATGGTCACGTTAAGCCCCTTGAGCTCAGGGTTTGAGGCAAGGATCTCTGGGAGGTTCTCTATAGAGGGAATCTCGAAGTTGATATACTGTGCGTCGATGCCTTCGTTCTCAAATTTCTCGTTGAAATAGCCGATAGAGAACGAGTGGCCGAGCGGATAACCAATAAGTCCATACTTGTCCATAATTATCAGTTTTGTAGTTCTTTGTTAGAAATTCCTATTTTGTCGCCACATACATGGTGCAGATGCCGAACGTGAGCCGTCGGAATGTGGCTTTGGCAAACCCTGCGTTGAGCAGAATGTCGACCATGCGTTCGCCCTGCGGGAAGGCTTCAATGGTGGCCGTGAGGTAAGAGTAGGCGCTTGTGTCGCGCGACACCAGTCGGCCGTAGACGGGCAGCACGGTGTGCGAGTAGACCTTAAACAGCTGCTTCATGGGCGTTCTCACGGGCGTGGTCAGCTCCAGTATGGTGAGCATGCCCCCCGGTTTCAGCACGCGGCACATCTCGGCCAGGCCCTTGTCGAGGTCGGCAAAGTTGCGTATGCCGAAGGCCGCCATGACGGCATCAAAACTGTTGCTTGGCAGGGTTAGCGCCGTGCAGTCTTCCTTCTTGAAGCTTATGATGTCTTGCAGGCCCCTGGCGGCAACCTTCTGCTGTCCAATCTCCATCATCTTCTCGCTGATGTCGATGCCCAGCACCTTGGCCGGCTTCAGGGCTTCGGCTGCCTTGATGGCAAAATCGCCCGTTCCCGTGGCCACGTCGAGGATGGTCTGCGGTTGCTTCTCCGCCAGCTTTTTTATGGCTGCGTTTCTCCACATCTTGTCGATGTTCCATGACAGCCGGTGGTTGAGCTGGTCATAAGAGTGGGCTATGTGGTCGAACATCTGTTCCACCTGTTCGCCTTTCTTGCCGTCCTGCTTGTAGGGTTTTATCTTTTCCTGTTCGTAAACCATGATGGTTGTTGGTTGGTGTGGGATTCTCCGTGTCAACACTTCTCCTTGTCAACTCGTCAACTTAAATGCGTAAAGAATGGCTGTGGCATTTTCTTTTCCATTATGCCACGGCCATTCTTCTGTTGCGGGCTAAACCTTGTCAGATGCTTTTAAGCTTGTAACAACCTGATAAACGTTTGTTGTTTTGAAAGCCCTTCTGCCGACAAGTGTGTGTGCCCGAAAAGTGTTATTTTCTTGAAGCCAGATAAGCGGCAACGTTTTTCTCTATGCGAGCTGCGATGTCGCCCTCTTCTGCTGTCTTGTCAAACTTGTTGCCTGTGATGTGCTCATAGAGTTCGATGTAGCGGTCGCTCACGCTCTCGCAATACTGGTCTGTCATCTCGGGCACGGTCTGTCCCGGCTCGTTCATGAAGTTGTGGTCGATGAGCCATTGGCGCACAAACTCCTTCGAGAGCTGCTTCTGGGGCTCGCCCTTCTCAAATTTCTCCTCGTAGCCGTCGGCATAGAAATAGCGGCTGCTGTCGGGGGTGTGGATCTCGTCGATGAGGTAGACCTTTCCGTCGCGCTTTCCAAACTCATACTTGGTGTCGACCAGTATCAGACTGTGCTTGGCAGCAATCTCCTGTCCGCGCTGGAAGAGCTTGCGTGTGTAGTCTTCAACCTGGGCATAGTCGTCTGCGCTCATTATGCCCTGGGCAATGATCTCTTCCTTCGAGATGTTCATGTCGTGGCCCTCGTCGGCCTTTGTTGTGGGCGTGATGATGGGCTCGGGGAAGCGCTGGTTCTCCTTCATGCCCTCGGGCAACTTCACGCCGCAGATCTCGCGGCATCCGTCCTTGTAGGCACGCCATGCCGATCCTGTGAGGATGGAGCGGATAATCATTTCAACTTTGAAACCTTCGCAGTTAAGGCCCACAGTGACCATGGGGTCGGGTGTAGCCAATTTCCAGTTGGGGCAGATGTCGCTTGTTGCATCAAGAAACTGTGCTGCGATCTGGTTCAGTACCTGTCCTTTGAAGGGAATGCCCTTGGGCAGGATAACGTCGAATGCCGAGATTCTGTCTGTTGCCACCATGACGATGAGCTCGTCGTTGATGTTGTACACGTCACGCACCTTGCCGTGATATACACTTTTCTGTCCGTCAAAATGGAAATCTGTCTTTGTAAGTGCTTTCATCTTTGCTTATGATTTTTGTTTATTGAAAGATACTTCTGTTTTCTTTTTTGGGGGATGTCGGAGCGGCTTAATGCTTATCCAATCCTCATGGAGCTTTGGTCTTTTATAAAGCCTTGACCACGCTCCTCGGCTTTCCAAACCTTATGGAGCCTTCGGTCTTTCCTTCAAGCCTGTCCCCGCCCTTCGTCCTTTCCCCGTGCGTTGCGCTCCTCGCGTTCTTCCGCCTCCTGCTTGTCGTGCCGTTCATAGGCCTTCACGATCTGCGTCACGAGGTGGTGTCTCACGATGTCTTTTTGCGAAAGGTTTATTATGCCGATGCCCTTTATGCCGTCAAGAATGGCGACCGCCTCTTTCAGGCCGCTCCGCTGTCCGCGCGGCAGGTCAATCTGCGTCATGTCGCCCGTGATGATCATCTTCGTGTTGGTGCCCATGCGGGTGAGAAACATCCTTATCTGCGCCGTTGTGGTGTTCTGCGCTTCGTCCAGAATGACCACGGCGTCGCTCAGCGTGCGGCCTCGCATGAAGGCCAGGGGCGCAATCTGTATGACGTGCTTCTCCATCATGTCTTGCAGCTTCACGGCCGGTATCATGTCTTCCAGCGCGTCGTAGAGCGGCTGCAGGTAGGGGTCGATCTTGTCTTTCATGTCGCCCGGCAGGAAGCCCAGCTTCTCGCCCGCTTCGACGGCAGGGCGGCTGAGGATGATCTTCTTTATGACCTTTTCCTTGAGGGCCTTCACGGCAAGCGCTATGCTGAGATAGGTCTTGCCCGTGCCGGCAGGCCCCACGGCAAACACCATGTCGTTTTTCTCGTAAGCCTCGACCAGACGCTGCTGGTTCGTGCTGCGACATTTTATCGGCTTGCCCGACACGTTGTAGATGAGCACACCCTTCACGCCGTCGGCCTTCGTCTGCTTGCCCGTGATGATGTCGTGAATGTCTTCGTCGGTCACGGCGTTATATTTCAGCACATGCTGGCGGATCTTCTCGATGTTCTCCTCAAACGACGCCATCTCTTCCTCGTCGCCGAGCACCCTTATCACGTTGTCTCTTGCCACGATGCGCAGCTTGGGATACAACGACTTTATCATCTGGAAATGAAGGTTGTTGACCCCGTAAAACGTCACAGGGTCAATGTCTTCTAATATGATATGTTTCTCTATCAAATCTTGTTGTTTTATTCTGATGCAAAATTTAACTGCAAAGTTAGCACAAATGGACGAATTGGCAAAAAAACACGGCTTTTTTTTTGAGTATCCATCAAAAAGCATTAATTTTGTGGCTCAAAATGCTACTTACTCAAGCAATTTATAATTTTTTATCATGACAATAAAACGGAAAACAACATCATTTCTTTTCTTGTTGCTTCTCCTTGTCGTGGCGCCGCAATGGGCCATGGCGAAAGGGGGCAATGGTGACAAACGCGAGTTTCGCGGAGCGTGGATACAATGTGTGAACGGGCAGTTTCAGGGCATGTCCACACAGGCCATGCAGCAGACGCTCACACATCAGCTCGACGAGCTGCAAAAAGACGGGGTCAACGCCATCATCTTTCAGGTGCGACCCGAGTGTGACGCCCTCTATCAGAGCAACATAGAGCCGTGGAGCCGCTACCTCACGGGCAAGCAGGGCAAGGCACCGTCGCCCTATTGGGACCCCCTCAAATGGATGGTAGACCAATGCCACAGACGCGGCATGGAGCTCCACGCATGGATCAACCCCTACCGCGCCAAGACCAAGGGCACGGTGGAGCTGGCTTCGAACCATGTGGCCATACAGCGCCCGTCGAGCGTGTTCTCCTACGACGGACAGTTTATCCTCAACCCCGCAAAGGCCGAGAACCGCGAGTATATATATAAGGTGACAGAAGACATCGTGAGCCGCTACGACATCGACGGCTTCCACATCGACGACTATTTCTACCCCTATCCCGTGGCGGGCATCAAGATTCCCGATGAGCAAGACTACCGCGCCAACAGCAACGGCATTGCCGACATCAACGACTGGCGACGCTACAACGTCAACGTGTTCATAAAGGAGCTGGGAGAGCACATTCACAAGATTAAGCCGTGGGTCAAGTTTGGCGTCTCGCCCTTCGGTATCTACCGCAACAAGCGCAACGACCCCAACGGCAGCGACACCCGCGGCCTGCAAAACTATGACGACCTCTATGCCGACGTGCTCATGTGGGTAAACAACGGATGGGTCGACTATTGTGTGCCGCAGCTCTACTGGGAGATCGGCAACAAGGCGGCCGACTATCTCACGCTCATAAAATGGTGGAACAAAAACTGCTCAAAGCGACATCTCTACATCGGCGAGAGCGTGGACCGTACCGTGCGCTTTGCCGACCCTGAGAACCCGAACAGCAACCAGATGGGGCGCAAGTTTCAGCTCCACCAGCAGCTGCCAAACGTCAAGGGGACTGTGCTGTGGTACGCCAAGGCCGTGGTCGACGACCAGGGACGCTATGGCTCCATGCTCCGCAACACCTTCTGGAAGAAGCCGGCCCTGCAGCCTCTCATGCCCTACATCGACAAGACCGCGCCAAAGAAACCCAAGGGGCTGAAACCAGTATGGACAAGCGACGGCTACATCCTCTTCTGGAAGCAGCCCGAGGGCAAGAAATGGAACGACGAGGCAACGAAACATGTCGTCTACCGCTTCGCAAAGGGTGAGCGCATTGACCTCGACAACGCCGACGCCATACAGGCCATCACCTCACAACCCTTCTACAAGCTGCCCTACGACGACGGCAAGACAAAATATACCTATGTCGTGACCTCGCTCAACCGAATTACGAACGAGAGCAAGGGAGCGAAAAAGAAGGTGAAGCTTTAAGGCTGTGCCGCGCGCTTCCGCGCGGCGCAGCAATTTCGAATTTTGAACACAAATAATTATTTTTGAACACGGATAATAATATTTTTGAACACGAAGAATATTGTTTTTTGAACACGAATAACACGAATAACACGAATAACACGAATAACACGAATAACACGAATAGTTTTTGATTGAAAATATTGCGTAGCAATTAAGATTCGTGAAATTCGTGTTATTCGTGTTCAAAAAAATATTCGTGTTCAAAAACCATTCGTGTTCAAAAACCATTCGTGTTCACCCTTAATTGCTAGTGTAATCCGTGTGCTTATAAACATTCGTGAAATTCGTGCGATTCGTGTTCAAAAGCCATTTGTGTTCGAAATTCAAAAATCAAGCCGACATGCAGCTCATCATGCAGAAGCTGCTGGCGATGGCCGTGAGCACGGTAATGACGAAATTGATGATAGTTTTCAAGGTTTCCTTTTTCATAGCTTTAATTTTTTAATGTTTACTTTTTTCTTTGTTTCTTTTGTTTTCTTTTTTCCTTCAGTTCCCTTTTCGTTCTCTTTGAAAACGTCAAAATGACCAAATGACCAAATGACCACATTTCCAGTTTTCTTGGGCTTATTGCTTGCGGAGGTTTTAAAGACAATAGAGACAATAGGGACAATCTGTTTCTCCTTCCTGTGCCTGTTTGCAAGTGATCGTCCTCGAAGAGGGCGAACATCCATAACCGCTGGTTGAACAGCCGAAGGCTGCGAAGCCTGCGGTCCCCATGATGATGGTAGAACCGTCCTCGAAGAGGGCGAACATATGGATTATTTGAACAGCTCGCTTGTGTTCGCCCTCTTCGAGGACGATCCTCGCTTGCGGAGGTTTTAAAGACAATAGGGACAATTTTTAGCTTGTTTGGCTATCTGCATTTTCTATATTTTAGGTTTGTTCAGCAGCTTGTTAAGCAGTTTTTTTAGCATGTTAAGCAGTTTTTTTAGCTTGGTAAGCAACATGTTTTTTAGCTTGTCAGGAGCATGTTCAGCAGCTCATTCTTTCAGCAGCCAAAAATTTTGCAATTTTAAAAAAATGTCTCTATTGTCTTTAAACCCCCTCAAGGGAGCCTTGCCGTTAAGGTTAAGCGCGAGCCTTGTCGTTTAGGCTTTAGCGAGAGCTTTGTCGTTTTAGCTCAGCGCCTCGCCGCCCATGGCGGGATCGCCCGTTTGGGTCTGTTCGCCGTTGGTGCCGCCAGCGCCGTCGGTTCCGTCGGCCTTCAGCTTGTCCACACACTTGATGGTGGCATCGAGCTTAAGGCTTGACGAGG